>Ga0136846_1229164_pt1 | contig 28570 bp, 23 predicted proteins | sample HopSoiMetagenom2_FD_96841 | JGI IMG/M metagenome (GOLD analysis project Ga0136846, IMG submission 96841) | Grasslands soil microbial communities from Hopland, California, USA - 2 Assembly 2016 (version 4) | ecosystem: Environmental > Terrestrial > Soil > Grasslands | place: USA: Hopland... | reverse complement strand
GCGCTGGGCGCAGAACGCGCGCCCGGCCTGGACCAGGCCGACCCGGCCAAGGTGCAGGCCGAGAATCGCTGGCTCTTTGAGATGGCGCCGCCCCGGGCACAGCACTACACCCTGTACTTTGACGCAGGCGGCACGGTGCTGACGGCCGAGTCGCAGCAAACGCTGGAAGAAGTGCTGGCCGCGGCGCTGGCCCGCAGCGGCGGCGACATGGTGATCACCGGCCACACCGACACCGTGGGCTCCGGCGCCAGCAATGATGCGCTGTCAGCCCAGCGGGCACAGCAGGTTCGGCAGATGCTGGCGGACCGGCAGTTTCCGCCGGCACGCATCGAAGCCGCCGGGCGGGGTGAGCGCGAGTTGGCGGTGCCCACCGCCGACGAAGTCGACGAGCCGCGCAACCGGCGGGTCACCATTGAAGTTCGTTGATCAAAAAGCCCTCTGACCCAATACAGATATGGGTAGACAGCTCCTGAAAAGATAGCAATCCGCGGGTGCGGCTGAGGCTCAGCCCAGCGTCACACGCGCAAACTTGCGCTTGCCGACCTGCAGCACATAGGTGCCGGCCGCCAGCTTGAGCGCCTTGTCGCTCACCACGCTCGAATCAACGCGCACACCGCCGCCGTCGATCAGCCGCGTGGCTTCGCTGCCGGAAGGCGCCAGGCCCGCGGCCTTGAGCAGCGCGCCTATGCCCATGGGTGCGCCTGTCAGCGACACCTCGGGAATCTCGTCGGGCACGCCGCCTTTGCTGCGGTTGATGAAGTCCTGCGCGGCGACCTCGGCCGCGGCCGCGGAGTGAAAGCGCGCGGTGATTTCCTTGGCTAGCGCGACCTTGGCGTCCTTGGGGTTGCGCCCGCCTTCCACTTCAGCCTTCAGCGCCGCGATGTCGGCCTCGCTCTTGAAGGACAGCAGCGTGTACCACTTCCACATCAGCACGTCGGAGATCGACAGCACCTTGGCAAACATCGTGTTGGCGTCTTCGCTGATGCCGATGTAGTTGTTCTTGCTCTTGGACATCTTCTCGATGCCGTCCAGGCCTTCGAGCAGCGGCATGGTCAGGATGCACTGCGGCTCCTGGCCGTACTCCTGCTGCAGGTGCCGGCCCATCAGCAGGTTGAACTTCTGGTCGGTGCCGCCGAGTTCAAGGTCGCTCTTGAGTGCGACGGAGTCGTAGCCCTGCATCAGCGGGTACAAAAACTCATGCACGCTGATGGGCGTGCCGGCCTTGTAGCGGTCGTTGAAGTCGTTGCGCTCCATCATGCGGGCCACGGTGTAGTGCGAGGCCAGCTTGATCATGCCGGTGGCGCCCAGCGGTTCGCTCCACTCGCTGTTGTAGCGAAGCTCGGTTTTGGCCGGGTCGAGGATTTTGTCGGCCTGGGCGCGGTAGGTTTCGGCGTTGACCTTGATCTGCTCGGGCGTGAGCGGCGGGCGGGTAGTGTTGCGGCCGGACGGGTCGCCGATCAGGCTGGTGAAGTCGCCGATCAGAAAAATGACGGTATGCCCCAGATCCTGGAGCTGACGCATTTTGTTGAGCACCACGGTGTGGCCGACATGAATGTCAGGCGCGGTCGGGTCCAGGCCCAGTTTCACCCGCAGCGGCACGCCGGTGGCCTCGGATTTGGCCAGTTTCTGTAACCATTCGTCATGGGGAATCAGTTCTTCGCAGCCCCGCAGGGTGGTCGCGAGGGCCATCTTTACACGGTCGGTGACGGGGTATTTTGTAACAAGCGCTTGATTCATAAGGGTTTTTCACATGTCGGGCGGTTGTCCGACAGATATACTGGCGGCTCTCCTGCATCAGGCGGCCCATTTTAGTTGGCCTGCAAATTGCTGATCTGGAACCACATCGTCTGGATGGCTCAGGCCCCCACCCCCGCCCCCTCATGTCAGGGCAGGGCCGGCCACCAAAGCTCTCCATGTTTTATACAGCAGTCCGGTGCTCCCCAGGCGCCCGATGCACTTTAGTTGGGAATTTTGCTTTGCGCCTGCCAGACCCCTCCCTGATTCTCGTTTCCCTCGCCCAATCCCTTCGCCGCCACCCCAAACGGGTCGCCGCCAGCCTTGCCGTCCTGCTGCTGGGCACGGGTGTCACCGCCTTTGGCGTGGCGCCCATGGCGCCTGACGCAGCCGACCTTCCGGTGCGCCAGATCCTTGAGGCCGTTGAGCCCCTGCCCACACAAGCGCAAACCGACCTCCTCGGTGACTTCCGCTTCAAGCTGTTCCGCACCGAAAGCACCCGCAGCAGCGACACCGCCGACACCCTGCTCAAACGCCTGAACATCGACGACAGCGCAGCGGCCGCCTTTCTGCGCACCGACGCCAATGCCCGCACACTGCTCACAGGGCGCGCCGGCAAGAACGTCACGGTAGAAGCCAGCGAAAGCCAGCAACTGCTCAAGCTCAGCATGCGCTGGCCCACCGACGACGAAACCATGTTCAAGCGCCTCGTGGTTGAACGCAACGCTGCCGGCTTCACCTCGCGCATCGAAACGGCGCCTTACGTGGCTAACGCACGCCTCTCCAGCGGCGCCATCCAGACATCGCTCTTCGCTGCGACCGACGACGCCCGCATCCCTGACGGTGTGGCGGTGCAGATCGCCGAAATTTTCTCCAGCGACATCGATTTCCGCCGCGCGCTGCGCAAGGGCGACCGCTTCAACGTCGTCTACGAAAGCCTGGAAGCCGACGGCGAGGTGCTGCGCACCGGCCGCGTGCTGTCGGCTGAATTCGTCAACGCCGGCAAGGCCTACCAGGCCATGTGGTTCCAGCCTCCGGGCGTGGACGCCACCGGCGCCGCCAACAAGGGCGGCTACTACACCCTCGACGGCCAGAGCCTGCGCCGCGCCTACCTGAGCTCGCCGGTCGAGTTCTCGCGCATCAGCAGCGGCTTTTCGATGCGCTTTCACCCCATCCTGCAAAAGTGGCGCGCCCACCTGGGCACCGACTTTGCGTCCCCCACCGGCACACCCGCACGCACCGTGGGCGACGGCGTGGTGGAGTTCTCCGGCGTGCAGAACGGCTACGGCAATGTGGTCTTCATCAAGCACCGCAACGGCCACGAAACCGTCTACGCCCACCTGAGCAAACTCATGGTGCAAAAAGGCCAGAGCGTCAGCCAAGGCCAGACCATCGGTTTGGTCGGCAGCACCGGCTGGGCCACCGGGCCTCACCTGCACTTCGAGTTCCGCGTCAACGGCGTGCACCAGGACCCGATGATGATCGCCAAGCAGAGCGAAACCATTCCGGTTGCCGCGGCCTCCATGCCGCTGTTCCGTGAACTGGCTGCTGGCGTGAAGACCCAGTTGCTGGCCGCTGCGACGATCACCCAGACCCGGGCCGAATAACAGAGCGCTAGCCACGGCCTCTTCTAACCAGCGGGGGCCGAGGGTCCGGCTTGGCCGGCCCAGGCGCCGCCCCCTGAGGGGGGAACGGGCTACACGCAGTGAGCCTGGACGGGGGTGGGCTTTGTTCACTGCGGCAGAATAGGCCCCATGCCAGCAACCTCCGATCTTTATATAGGCCTGATGTCAGGCACTTCGCTTGATGGCGCTGACGGCGTGCTGGTGGATTTTTCGGGTGGTGCTTTGCGTGTGGTCGCTGCGGCCACTGAATCTTTCGCCAACCCCTTTCGCGCCGAGCTTCTGGCGCTCAACTCCCCCACACACAACGAGCTGCACCGCGCCGCTGTTGCCGGCAACCAGATCGCCGCGGTATATGCCAAGGTCGTGCATGCCCTCCTCGCCCAGGCGGGCCTTCAGGCTTCGCAGATACAGGCCGTAGGCGCGCACGGCCAGACGGTGCGGCACCAGCCCCAGAGAACGTCTGATGAGCCGGCAGGCGCCGGCTACACGCTTCAGCTCAACAACCCGGCCTTGCTGGCCGAGCTCACGGGCATCGACGTGGCGGCGGATTTTCGCAGCCGTGATGTCGCGGCGAGCGGCCAGGGCGCGCCGCTGGTGCCGGCGTTTCACCAGGGGGTGTTTGGCCGCAAGGATGCCGCCGTCTGTGTGCTGAACCTGGGCGGCATTTCCAATATCAGCGTATTGCCGCAAGAATTGGGAGACGCTTTGTCACCCATCTTGGGCTTTGACTGCGGCCCCGGCAATGCCTTGATGGACGCTTGGTGCGAACAGCACACCGGCCAGCCTTATGACGCCGGCGGCGCCTGGGCGGCCAGCGGCGCGCTGCTGCCTGAGCTGTTGGCCAGCCTGCTGGACGAGCCCTATTTCTCGCAGCCTATTCCCAAAAGCACAGGCCGCGACCTCTTCAGCCTGGAGTGGCTGGCCGGCAAGCTGGCGCCTTTCGCGGCGGCGCGGCCTGAAGATGTGCAGAACACTTTGGCCGAATTCACCGCCAGCGCTTGTGTGGATAGTGTGAAGCGCTATGGAAAAGAGAGCACCTCGCTCATCGTGTGCGGCGGCGGCGCTTTCAACACGTACCTGCTGGCGCGGCTGCAGGCGGGCTTGCCTCAAGTGCGCGTCAGCACCTCGGACGCGCATGGCCTGCCGCCCTTGCAGGTAGAGGCGGCGGCTTTTGCGTGGCTGGCACGGCAACTGGTGTTGCGGCAGCCGGGGAATTTGCCGAGCGTGACGGGGGCGCGCGGCTTGCGGGTGCTGGGAGCCGTTTACCCGGGCTGAGTCTGCGCAGCCGTGATGGCGGCAGATTGATGATGATTTTGGCCTCCAGCCCAATCAGTGCATGGGCATCCAGCTACCGAATTGATAGCAAATACCCTCACATCGGCATCCGGTCCCGCCCATCGCGCACACCGCGCCGCACTTCCTGGATCACCGCCAGCGCGTCCCAGAATTGCTTGGCCTGCACCTTGAGCCGGTAATCGGTCTGGGCGATCTGCTCTTCGACCATTTCGGTCATGCGCGAGTCCAGGTCAGCCGGTGGCAGCTTGAGGTAGGCCTCGCTTTCGGAACCGTCGCGTTCGATCGTGGCGCCGGCCTTGCGGGCGATGTTGAGCATGGCGGTGTTTTCGCTCAGCGCGTGGATGAACATCATGTCGACGCCGTTGTTGCGGGCGTGCATGACGGCGCGGTCAAAGAGGCGTGAGCCGTAGCCGCGCCCGCGCGCCTGGGCCAGCACCGACACGCCAAACTCGGCGCAGCTTTTCAGGTTGGGGTCGGTGGAGTGCGCCAGGTGGGCCATGGCGATCAGCTCGAGCTTGCGGTTGTAGATGCCGAAGATCTCGTCGCGGTCGAAGTTCAGGCCGTCGACGTAGCGGCGAATCTGCTCGTCATTGGCCGAGTAACCAAAGCGCAGATAACGGTCGTGGTCGCTCAATGCCAGCAGGTGTTTGGCAATGCGTTCCCCGTGGCTGGGGCCCATGGACCGGATGGGGACCATCACGGGCTGGACGTGAGGCGCGGCGGGCGCCTCGGGGGTTCGCTCCTCTGCAGGCGGGCGGAAGAACTCCTTGCTCGCTTTGTAGGAGGCTTTCAAAAATGTGCTGGGTGTAACCATGGCTTCAATATAAGGGTTTTCCCTAGAATCGCCAGTCTAAGGGCTTCTCTTGGGCCATCAATAGGGAGCCCGGCCAAATTGATTGATCAAATTCGACTCCAGCCCATGTCCATCATGGGTAATCAGCTATTAAATCAATAGCAATTTGGTAGCAAAAAAGGCCACAAAACCGTCCTATGTTGCAGCGCAACAACAGCATCTAAATGACAGCCCGGTGGATTAAGTCCGCCACGCACCCCGCCACCGGCCGTTGCGCCATTGGCTACCCGCTTGTTGACGCAGGCCTGACTGCCGCAAAAGGCCGCAAAGCCGAAAAGTCAGAGAGGCACGGCCGTCGTCGCCTTGACCCGGTCCAGCACAAAGCTGGTTTTGCAGTCCTGCACGCTGGGGTGCTTGAGCAGGGTGTCCATGATGAAGCGGCTGTAATGCGCCATGTCTTGCACCACCACGCGCAAGAGGTAATCCATCTCGCCGGTAAGGGCCGAGCACTCGGCCACCTCGGGCCAGGTCTGCACGCTGGCGCGAAACAGGTCCATGGGGTTGCGCTTGTGGCTTTCGGTGTGCTTTTCGAGCCGCACATTGATATAAGCCGTCAGCCCCAGCCCCACGGCCTCGGGTTTGACGAGCGCCACGTAGCGGTCGATCACGCCGCTTTCCTCCAGCCGCTTTACGCGCCGCAGCACCGCGCTGGGCGACAGCCCCACCTGCTCGGCCAGCTGGTCATAGGTGGCGCGGCCGTCGTCCTGAAGGCTGCGCAAAATGTGCCGGTCGAGCTTGTCGAGTGTTTCCATTAGACTAATTTTGCAGGTTTACTGCGCCAATGGCAATTCAGACGCCCCAATTCGCAGTAAAACTGACTGCCCGCGCCGCTAAAGTCACTTCATACGCACACCCACTTTGGAGACACGCATGAACGCACGCGACGACACCGCCCTGAACTTTGAACAAGGCGCGGCCTGGGACAACCCCATGGGCACCGACGGTTTTGAATTCATCGAATACGCTGCGCCGGACCCGGTGGCCATGGGCGCGCTGTTTGAGCGCATGGGCTTCAAGCCGATTGCCAAACACCGCCACAAAAACGTGACGCTGTACCGCCAGGGCAGCATCAACTTCATCATCAATGCCGAGCCCGATTCCTTTGCGCAGCGCTTTGCGCGCCAGCACGGCCCCAGCGTGTGCGCCATCGCCTTCCGCGTGAAGGACGCCAAGTTCGCCTATGAGCGCGCCATCGCGCTGGGCGCCTGGGGCTATGCGCACACGGCGGGCCCCGGCGAGCTGAACATCCCGGCCATCAAAGGCATCGGCGACTCCATCATTTATTTCATCGACAAATGGCGCGGCAAGAACGGCGCGCAGCCGGGCGACATCGGCAACATCGGCTTTTACGACGTGGACTTCGAACCGCTGCCAGGCATCGAGGGCGACGCACTCAACCCGATGGGCCACGGCCTGACCTACATCGACCACCTGACGCACAACGTGCACCGCGGCCGTATGGATGAGTGGGCCGGCTTCTATGAGCGGCTCTTCAACTTCCGCGAGATCCGCTATTTCGACATCGAAGGCCAGGTGACGGGCGTGAAGAGCAAGGCCATGACCAGCCCCTGCGGCAAGATCCGCATCCCGATCAACGAAGAGGGCAACGAAAAAGCCGGCCAGATCCAGGAGTACCTGGACCGCTACCAGGGCGAAGGCATCCAGCACATCGCCATGGGCAGCAACGACTTGTTCGCCACGGCGGACGCCTTGCGCAGCAGCGGCGTGAAGCTGCTGGACACGATTGACACCTATTACGAATTGGTCGACAAGCGCATCCCCGGCCACGGCGAGAGCGTGGCCGATCTGAAGAAACGCAAGATCCTGGTGGACGGCAAAAAGGGCGCCCTGCTGCTGCAGATCTTCAGTGAAAACCAGCTGGGCCCGATCTTCTTCGAGTTCATCCAGCGCAAGGGCGACGACGGTTTCGGCGAAGGCAACTTCAAGGCGCTGTTTGAAAGCATCGAACTGGACCAGATGCGCCGTGGCGTGCTGGCAGGCAAAGAGACCGGCGCAAAGAGCTGAGCCAGGCGGGCGCACAATAAAGCACCCATTGATCCCACCCTCACGGAGATTGCCATGTCCTTTCGCCTGAAATCGCAACGCTCGCTGGCCGCGCTTGGTCTTGCCTCTGCCGCCCTGCTCACCTGTGCAGGCGCTTCAGCCCAGACCGCGGCATCCAGCCTGGATGCGGTGCAAAAAGCCGGCGTACTGCGCATCTGCACGCCGGGCGACTACAAGCCCTTCAGCTTTCACAAGCCCGACGGCACGTTTGAAGGCATCGATGTGGACCTGATGGCCTCACTCACGGCCAGCCTGGGCGTGAAGCCCGAGTGGATCAAGACCAGCTGGTCCAACCTGATGCCCGACATGGTCGCCGGCAAGTGCGACATGGCGGTGGGCGGCATCTCGGTGACCACTGAGCGGCAAAAGAAGGCTTTCTTCAGCGCGCCCTACATGGTCAACGGCAAGACGCCGATCGCGCGCTGCGCCGACGTGGCCAAGTACCAGACGGTGGCCGACATTGACAAGCCCACGACGCGCGTGATCTTCAACCCGGGCGGCAGCAATGAACGCTTTGCGCGCGCCAACTTCAAGCAGGCGCAGATGCGGTTGAACCCGGAAAACCTGACGATCTTTGACGAAATCCTGGCCAACCGTGCCGACGTCTTCGTCACCGAATCGGCCGAGGCCATCACCCAGCAAAAACTGAAACCGGGCCTGTGCGCCGTCAACCCCGACAAACCGCTGCAGTACGGCGAAATGGCCTACCTGCTGCCGCGCGGCGACGTGGCCTTCAAGGCGTATGTCGACCAGTGGCTGCACCTGGCCAAAGCCAGCGGCGACTACCAACGTGTGGAGAGCCAATGGCTGAAGTAGAGAGCAACACGAACGTCAACAGCGCCAGCGGCACGCCGCCGCCGGCGGTGTACGGCCAGTCTGACCGGCCGCCGCGGGGTGACTACGCGCGCGGCGGCAAGGTCAACGCCGACTACACCTGCCCGCAAAACTACGCGGCATACACGGCGCAGGACCACGACACTTACCGGCGCCTCTACACGCGCCAGTCGGCCCTGCTGGCCGGACGGGCCTGCAGCGCCTTTATTGAAGCACTGCCCAGCCTGGGCGCCAGCGATGCGATTCCGCGCTTTGAAGACATCAACGCGCGCCTCTTCAAGGCCACCGGCTGGCAGCTGGTGGGCGTGCCGGGGCTCATTCCCGAGGTGCCGTTTTTTACGCTGCTGGCCAACCGCAAGTTTCCGGTGACGGACTGGATACGCACACCGGCCGAGTTCGACTACATCGTCGAGCCCGACATCTTTCATGACCTCTTCGGCCATGTGCCGCTGCTGTTCGACCCGAGCTACGCCGACCATATTCAGGCCTACGGCAAAGGCGCGCTGAAGGCGCATGCACTGGAACACGGAACGGAGGGCACAGAACCGATTCCCGGCGCGGTGGAAATGCTGTCGCGCCTGTACTGGTACACCATCGAGTTCGGCCTGATGCACGACAAAAAGAGCGGCGATGAGGTGCGGGCCTATGGCGCGGGCATTTTGAGCAGCCCCGGCGAACTCGCCTGGAGCGTGGAGTCAGCCGAACCCCAACGCATCCCGCTGCGGGACAACGCTGACTTGCTGCGCTGCATGTCGTCGACTTACAAGATCGACACCTTCCAGCAGCAGTACTTTGTGATCGACAGCTTTGAAGGCCTGCTGCGCCTGACGGAGCCGGACTTCACGCCTTTCTACAAAACGCTTGCTCAGGCGCAGCCGCAAAAAGCCACGGTCTAAGCCGGCCGCGCCATCCAGTCATTAAGCGCCTGGCGCGTCCTGTCGGCCAGCTCACACACATGCGCCACCTGCTGGCCCGCATCGGCCGGCCACTGTCCCTGCAGGCACGATTGCTCGAGCACAAAACACGCATCGCTGAGCGCTTCGGCGCCCACGTTGGAGGCCGCGCCTTTGAGGGCGTGTGCGGCGCGTGACAGCTCGGCGCTGTCTGAGGCCTGCAGCGCCGCGCGGATGTCGTCGATGCGCTTGGGTGCGTCGCTGGTGAACAGGGCGATCACCTCGCGTGTCATGGTGCGCTCGTCGTCGTCAAACTCCTTGAATTGCTCGAGCCGGCTCCAGTCCATCAGGATGACCGGCGTTTGTTGATCATTTTGCGGGCTAGCCCAGGCAGCGCCTTGGCTATTAGCTATGATTTTTATAGCGTCTTCGCCATGGGGCCTGCGGGCGTAACGGGCCAGTGCTTCCGACAGCTCGTCAATGCGCAGCGGCTTGGGCAAGAAACCCACCATGCCGGCAGCCAGGCAGCGCTGGCGGTCTTCTTCCAGCACCGAGGCGGTCAGCGCAATGATGGGCGGCGCGTCGTCGCCATGCGCCGCGATGATCTCGCGCGAGGAAGCAAAGCCGTCCATGACGGGCATGTTGGCATCCATCAGGATGGCCGCGTAAGGCCGTGGGCCACCACGCGTGCCCGCGCCGGCGCCTAGCGACTCGGCCACCCTGTCGGCAGCTTCCCGGCCGTTGAGCGCGGTGGCAGCCTCATAGCCCAGCTTGGCCAGCATGGCCAGCGCCACCTTCAGGTTCACGGCGTTGTCGTCGGCCACCAGGATGAACTGGTTGCGCAGCTCGGGCTTGCCGGTTTCCGCTATTTTTTTGATAGCCGCCGGGTCAGATGTGACACGGGCTATGGCCTCAAAAAGCTGTGACTGGCGGTAGGGCTTGAGCAGGCGTGCGTCAAAAACTTTGGCCTGCTCGCCGGTGGGCATGGTGCCGGAGGTGAGCAGCACGATGCAGATGCCGGGATAGCGTTCACGCAGCGTCTGGGCAAAGGTCTGGCCGTCCATCTCGGGCATGTGCATGTCGGTCACCACCACATCCACTTGCGGGTGACCCTCCAGCCAGGCCAGCGCCTCTCCGGCGCGCTCAAACAGGGCCGGCTCCATGCCCCAGCGCCTGAGTTGTTTGTCGAGGATGCGCAGATTGACGGGCGTGTCGTCCACCACCACCGCGCGTTTGCCGGCCAGGCTCACCATGTGCAGAGACGACAGCTGCGCGACTTCGGGTGCGGCGGCGTACCCCAGCCGCGCGGTGAACCAGAAGGTCGAGCCCTGCCCCGGCGCCGATTCAAGCCCGACGCTGCCGCCCATCAGCCCTGCCAGGCGCTTGCAAATGGCCAGCCCCAGCCCGGTTCCGCCGTATTTGCGGGTGGTGCTGGCGTCGACCTGGGTGAAAGATTGGAACAGCGCGGACTGCCGGTCCAGCGGAATGCCGATGCCTGAGTCCTTCACACGAAACTCGATCAGCCCGCCCTGCTGCGGCGTGGCGTCCTCCAGCACGTGCGCTGAGACGATGACCTGGCCTTGTTCGGTGAACTTGACGGCGTTGTTGATGAAGTTGAGCAGCACCTGGCGCAGCCGCGTGACGTCGCCGCGCACCCAGGTGGGCAGTTCGTCGCCCAGGTCCACCAGCAGCTCCAGGCCTTTTTCGCGGGCGCGCGGCGCCCCGATGTCGCAGGCTTCCTCGATGGTGGCCATCAGGTTCAGCGGCTCGTTTTCCAGCTCCAGCTTGCCGGATTCGATCTTGGAGAAATCCAGGATGTCGTTGATCACGCCCAGCAGCTGGTCGCTGGAGACACGCATGGTGTGCAGGTAGTCGCGCTGTTCAGGGTCCAGCGGCGTGTCCGCCAGCAGGGTGGTCATGCCGACCACGCCGTTGAGCGGCGTGCGGATTTCGTGGCTCATGGTGGCCAGGAAGGCGGCTTTGGCCCGCGCGGCGGCGAGCGCTTCCTCGCGGGAGGCGGCGAGTTCAGCGGTGCGGCTGGCCACGCGGGCTTCCAGCGTTTCGTTGGCGTCTTGCAGGGCCAGGGTCTGCGCTTCGATGGCGGCGCGGTTGCGCACGATTTCTTCGGCGCTGTCGTGCATGGTTTGCGACAGCTGGCGCACTTCGGTGATGCGGGCGTTTTGCTGCACGGCCGGCACCTCGGCCCGCGCCAGCTGGCCCGCGGCGACGCTCAGGGCCCGAAAGCGCCTGCTCAGGCGATACGCCAGCCAGGTGGCCAGCACGCCGCCCAGCAGCAGGGCCAGCACCATCGCGGCCAGCGTCTTTTTGAGCGCCGCCTGGCTGGCGGCGGCGAAATCGCTCTCGGGCGCGGCCACCACCAGGCTCCAGCGCAATCCCACGCTTTCGCCGAAAGGCCTGAGCACCACGATCAGGGTGTCGTCCTCCATGGGCACACGGTGCAGGAAGGCGATGCGCTGCACGCTGTCAGGCAGCGTCCTGCCCAGGCTGGAGGCAACCTCGTTGTAGGCACCGCGAACGATGGCGTTGCGGCTGTCCATCGGCCGCTTGCGTTCCAGCTTGCCATCGGCGCTCACGAACAGCGGGTCTATGGTGGAGTTGGCAACCAGCAAGCCGTTCTCGTCCACCAGGAAAGCGGTGCCGTGGGCGCTAAAGACCATGGTCTGCAACAGCTCTTTGAGGCGCGCCAGGTGCAGGTCGACGGCGAACACGCCGAGCGATCCGCCGTCCGCGCCGTATACAGGCTGTGCCAGCGTGACGAGCAACTGGTTGTGCGCTTGCGAAGGCGTGACGGCGGTGAAGCTGCGGCCCTGGTTTTCCATCGCACCCTGGTACCAGGCGCGGGTGCGGGGCTCGTGGTTCGCTGCTTCGACAGAAATTTTTTGCCGGCGGTCGCCGGGGTATTCAGCGGCATAGAAAACGCGGCCTTGCCCGCCTTCTTTGCGCACCGCCACCTGGGTCGGTTGGTTGCCACCCTGGGACGGCGCCTCGACCCCCAGGTATTCGCCGCGGTGAGAGGCCAGAACCATGTGGGGCACGCGGGGCGTCATGCGCGTCATGGAAAACGCGGTTTGCTCGAACAGGGCGGGGTTCTGGATCAGCTGGCGAGCGCGCGCCACACCCGCCTCGCCGGGTTGCTCATGGATGAGTCCGTTGAGCACGACGTGGGCTTGCGACACATGCTCTTCGGTGACGATCTGCACCCGCTGCGCCATGTCGCCCACGGTTTTCTCGGCCAGCGTCTGCACGCTTTGCAGATTGCTGCGGTACAAAAACCAGCCTACCGTGGCGGCCGGGACGATGGAAAACAGCAGCAGGCTGGTGACCAGCACCGCGCGCAAGGACCAGGTGCGCCCCGGGCTTGTGCCGCTGGCGCTGTCCTGGCCCGCTGTCATGCAAGCCCCACGATTTCCACGGTGTCCAGCGGCCGGCCGCGGCCGGCCACTTCGACCAGGGCGCGCCGGCCGGCGCGCACGGCGCCGGTTACGAGCCGCGCGGCCTGCACGCTGGCGGCAATCGTCCAGTCCAGCCTGGGTTCACCCTGGAACAACTTGAGCGCCACAGCCACAGTGTCGCCCACCGGTGTGGTCTGCCCGGAGCTGCCGATCAGGCCATCCAGCCCGGCAAAGGCCACCGGGCCGCTGTGCAGCGCCACACCCAGGGAGAAGTTCGGCAAGTCCTGCCCGGCGAAATGCTGCCGCACATAAGCGTCAATGCGCTTGGTCGCGTCAGCGAGCCCCAGGGCGGCGCGTACGGCGCGCAGGCCGTGATTGACGGACTGGGTGTCGTTGGCATCGACAAACACACACAGCATGCCGTCGCCTACAAACTGCATGTAGTGCGCACCGAAGAGGTACACCGTGTCGCCGACGCTGCTGTAAAGCCGCCTCACAATGTCGCTGAGCTCCGCGCCGGACAGCCGCTGCGTCCACAGGCCGTAGTCACGCATGTCGGCAAACATCACGGTGGCGCTGGCGAACCGGTCGCCGTCTCGCACGGGACCGGTTTCGGGCCATTGCTGGCTCAGCGAGCGGGCCAGGCGCGTCTCATACAGGTCGCTGATCTTCTGGGCCTGCTCCGTCAGGGCGATCTGCACGGCCTTGTCTACGACCTGCGCGCGCATGGCGTCGGCCCGGCTGAGCTTGTTGAGCTGGGCATTGACAGCTTCGCGCAACTCTTGGGGCGCAAAGGGCTTGGTCAGGTAGTCGTCGGCGCCGGTGGTCATGCCCTGGCGCATGTGGGTGCGGTCCTGCAGCGAGGTCAGCAAGATCACGGCCGTGGTGGCCAGCGCCTCGTCGTTGCGCACCCGGTCAAGCACCCCGAATCCGTCGAGGTTGGGCATCTGGATGTCGCTGACCACCACATCCGGCCTGAACTCACGGATCAGCTCCAGGCCCTTGAGGCCGTCTTCGGCCGACATGACTTCATGGCCCTCTTTTTTGAGAACCTGGGTCACCAGCATGCGGGTGCCGGCATCATCTTCAATCACCACGATCAGGGGCATACCGGAACTCTCGCTGCTTCAAAAAATGTGTCGACGACTGGCGCGGCGCGCCCGCAAACAGCACGCACCGGGAAAACCAGAACCCTGGATTGCCGCAAGCGGCAATCCCGCCATTTGACACGAATGACAGGCATCTCGGCAGTTTGACATTCAACACTGATACAACAGTGTGATGCCCCGCAGGCCCCCTTGGCGCATCAAGTGTTCGTTCCGCTCGGTTCCTCCTACAAAATGAGGACGTAAAAATTTGTTACCTCGCTTACGATATCCTCCAAAAAGAGGAGGAAGCGCCCGCAGGGCGCATTGGCTCCCAAAACGAATGCCCACGAGGGTTTTCAGCGCGTCTGGGGGTTTTTACAAACGCGCAGCAATTCCATCAACCGTAACAGCAGGAGAAATTTATGGGTTATTTCATGAAAGAACACGACATCTACATCGGAACGATGCTGGATGAATTGAACCTGCGCTTTGCCCCCTCGCAAGGCAAAGAATCACATTTCGGCGGCATCCTGGAGATGGTCGCCCTGCAAAAAGAGTTCAAGCTCTTCAAAAAGGGCCGCTCGTTCAAGATGAGCTGCGCCGCACTCAATCTGGGTGCCCGCAACAATGAGGTCAAAAATCTCTGGCAAAACCTGCTGGGCAACCTGTACAAGCACGAGTCCAACAAAAAGGGCCAGAACGGCGATGCCGCCATCGTGAACGCCCTGATCAAGAATCTGGCCGCCAAAACGCCTTTGCCGGTTTTCTTCACCTCTCACGACATGCGCGGCGACAAGGCCAACGCGGAAGTGAAAATCATCGACAAGAGCCAGCCCGTCCATTACCTGGAACAGGACTACCTGACGATTTCCATTCCCATGCAGCCGATCTCCGCCGCCAAAAAGCCGGCAGCGAAAAAGCCGGCAGCCAAAAAACCAGCCGCCAAGAAGTAAGCGGCTTCACCGGCAGCGCCATGACCGGGCACCCGCCTTCTGAGCAGGCCTTGGCCGGGTTGCACTCGGTTATTGGCCAGTACTACACGCAAAAAGTAGAGGCCCATGGCCCGACACCTTTGGGGGTGGACTGGCCTTGCCAGCCGACGCAGGAGTTGCGCTTCGTGCAGCTCCTGCGCCTGTGCGACTTTTCAGCGCCCTTCTCACTGAATGACGTCGGCTGCGGCTACGGCGCCTTGCTGGCTTTTCTGAGCAGGCGGCACAAGGGCAAGAAGATCAGCTATTTGGGCCTGGATTTGTCCGCGGCCATGATCACCCAGGCGCAACAGCTTTGGCGCAAGCGCGGCGACGCAGAGTTTGTCGTCGCCAGTGCAAGTCCCCGCGTGGCGGATTACTCGATGGCCAGCGGTATCTTCAATGTGAAGCTGAACCACTCCGACGCGCTTTGGACACAATTTATAGAAACGACGCTGGCGGCCATGCACACCACCAGCCGCCTGGGCTTCGCGGTCAACTTCCTCGCCCCACTGGCGGGCGGCGTTGGCGCGCCGGAGCTCTATAGAGTTGCGCCAGGCTTCTGGACCACTTATTGCGAACGTGAATTCGGCGCCGAAGTGCAGGTGCTGGACAACTACGGAATGCGTGAGTACACCTTGCTGGTGAGGGCGCACTAGCCTTCGGGGTTCACTGCCCCATCAACTGCAACACCCGGCCACGCTCGCTTTGCAAGGCCTGCTCATAGATCTTGGCGCCTGTCAGGTGAATCAACTGCTCGGCCTGGTTGAAGAGCGAAAGAGCTTCCTGCCAGGAGTTCGCGTCTGCCTTCTGGCTTAAAACACCCCCGCAGACAATCAAGGACCGGCATTCGGCCAGCCGGTTATTGCGGGGTTTGGATATCCCGATGTTTTCCCTGGCAGCCTCCAGCGCCAGCTCAAGATTGCCCAGTTTGTGGTGGCATTCCGCCAGGCAGGCCCGGATTTCGGCCTCGAACTCCACCGCCACGCCTGTGCTCGATATTTGGCCCAAGGCGGCAGAAAGGCTGTGCTGCGCAGCGATCAGGTTTCCAGCGCTGACATCGGCCAGCCCCGAACACCAGAGCGCAAAGATTTTTGAGTAGGGGCTGGCGTATTGCTCCGCAAGGTTCACGACGATGGAAACATGCTCTTTGGCAAGCGCGAAGTCTTGCGTAACCGCGGCAAGTTCCACATGCAGGTGATGCGTGATCTGCCTGATGACGGGGTCGCCCAGCATTTCGTCGGAAGACAACATCTGTACCAGGCAAGCCTGGGCATCGTCCAGGCGCCCCATTCGCAGCAGGAGCCGGACGCGAATGCCAAGCACCCATTGCTCAATGCTGAAGTCGATGAACTCCCTGTCGAACTGGTCGATGCTCGCGACGCCCTGCATCGCGGCATCATTGGCGGCCAGGCCTTGCTCAAGCAGACCCGCCCAGGCGTACGCCTGGCTCAAGGCCACGTTCAGCATCGCGACCCGCCCGGCGTCACGGCCCGGAGGCGTCAGAGACAAAGCTTTGAGGACGCACTCCACATAGTCGTCAGCCGCGCCGCCGCCCGACTGCAGGATTCGCCCTTGCGCAAACAGCAGCAACTGCACCAGCCGGCTGTCGACCTCGCTGGCGTGGCCTATGGCCTCGTGGCTGATCTTCTGGACTTCTTCGGGGCTGAGCCCCTCCCGCCAGCCGAGGTAGACGATTCGCCCGCCGGCAAGAGCCCGCAAGCTGTTGACTTGCGGCGACCGCTCCTGCCCATCAAGCAGCGTCCACACCTTGCGCCAGTGTTTGATGGCCTGGGCTGAATTGGTGGAACCGGTCCACTTTGCCGCGCGCGCCTCGTGCTGCGCCGCATTAAGCAGCTGCCCTGCGGATTCATAGTGGTAAGCGATCAGCGCGGCAAACTCGCCAGGCTGGGCGCTGTAGTGCGCCTCCATGGCAATAGCGACCGCGGCATGCAGATTGGCCCGCCGCGCCTTGAGCTGGGTGCTGTAGGCCACCTCCTGGATGAGCGGATGCCGGAAAGCGAAGCGACGCCCGCCTGCGATCTCGCGCAGCAACTGCAGCAACTCGGCCTCGCACAGGCCGTCCAGGCCGGTTTCGAGCTGGCTGACCAGATAAACGGCAACGTCCTGCAAGACAGCCAGCGGAATTTCCTTGCCGATGACGGCGCAAACATGCAGCAGCGTTCGCTGGGTGACCACCAGCCGGTCTATGCGCTCGCCGATCACGGCCTGCACCGTCGCGGGCAAGGCATACGCCAGCGATGCCACGTCGGACTTTCGCTGGCTTGAAGTTTCCAGCGAGGCGCTCTTTTCAATCAGGGAGTGCGCCAACTCTTCGGCAAAAAACGGGTTTCCGGCGGAACGCTCCACGATGAGAGGGAAAAATCCGAGCAGCTCGGGATGATGCCTCAGCCGTTCGCGCACCAGTTCTTCAGTATCGGACAAGGCCAAGTCTGCCAGCGATATCGCCCTGAAGTGACGCATCGTCCACCAGGGGGCCTGATAACCCGGCCGGTAGTTGAGCAGCAGCAGGGTTTTGGTTCCGGCCACGGCGGCGACCAGTGCCGAAAGAAACTCGGCGCTGGCCTCGTCCAGCCAATGGAGGTCTTCGAAAACAATGACGGAGGTGGTTGCGCCGGCCTGCTTGACGAGTTCATGCAGCAAGCCCAACAGCCTGGCGCGCCGCGCCTTGGCGTTAAGGGTGCAAGGCGGGCTGTTGGGATCGGCCACGCCGAGAAACTCGCTGAGCAAGGCCAGATCGTCCCCCGAGACGGCGCCCAGCTTTGCCAGCCCGCGGACAATGCATTCCCGCGACGCGGCGGCATCGTGCGCCTGCGTGATGTGGAAAAAACAGCTGCGCAGCAGCAACAGAACGGGCTGTAAAGGCGTCGCATGGCCATACAGCTGTGTTCTTACTTCGAAGACCGGTACATGGCGCAGATGGCACCATTGGGCGAACTCGTGGCAAAGCCGGCTCTTTCCCGTACCAGGAGCCCCGGACAAGCCGATGACCGAGCCATCTCCATTTTCGGCGTTGCGCAGCGCATCCTGCAGCAGGGTCAACTCTTGCGCCCGCCCCCGAAAAAGCGACAGCGCTGCCTCATGAAAGCTGTGGTTCTGCACATCGTTTTTCATGCCCAGCAGCGTGTGCAATTCGACGGGCTCCGTAATGCCCCGCAGTGGGTGCTTGCCCATGGGCCGCGTTTCGCAAGCGGAGCGCACCAGAGCCAGACAGTCGGCCGTCAGACAGATCCCGCCGGGCTCTGCCAATGCCACTACGCGGCTGGCCAGGTGAATCGAATGGCCATGCACGCCGCCACCCCGGGTGGCATCAACCGCCTCAGGGTCCAGGGCGACCTGGCCGGAGTGCAGGCCGACACGAATGCGCAAGCCGGAGTCGGGGCCTTCAAAAGCCGCTTGCATGGCCAGTGCGGCCTCGCAAGCCAGGTTGGCGTGGCCTTCAAGCGCCTTGGGAACACCGAACAAGGCCATGACACCGTCGCCCAGCGTGCGCACCACAGTGCCGCCAAAACGCTCCACCGCATTGCACATGCGCTGCACGGCCGGCCGCAACTGATCCATGGCCTGCTCGGGGTCCAGCCCCGCCACGTGCTCGGTGGAACTGACAACATCTGCAAACAGGATGGTGGCGTGCTTGAGTGCACCCCACTGGATTTCCGGTGTCAGTGTGGCCAAGGCACTGGGGGGCTCTTGCCCACTAAGCCCGAAGGCGGCGCCACAATTACCGCAGAACCGGTTGGCGACCGGGTTCACGGTCAGGCACGATACGCAGCGCAACGACATCTCTTTTTTGTCCCTCTTCACAACAGGAAAACCCACTGGACGAATCGTTGCACGACGCCATCAACAAATCAAGGCATTAGTGACTTGCCTCAGGTAAGCACCTTCACAACCTGCCAGGCCGAGACGACGGCCGTGTACTCTTTTGACTTACTGCCGAAGCGCGCGCTGGCCGCACGGCTCGTCGCCCGCGCCGCATCCAGGAAGCTGGCCTTGGGTTTGAGCTTGGCGAAGGCCTCGTACCAGATGGGCCCGGCCTTCTCCCATGAAAAGCCGCCTATTTTTTTGGCCGCCAGATAAAACGCGTGATTGGGAATGCCGGAGCTGTCGTGAACGTCGGCGCCGTCGACATACTCTTCCATGGTTTTGAACTGATCGTCGTCGTACCAGGTCAGCTTTCGGTTGCCGGGGTCCTTCAGGGAGCGGATGGCCTTGCCGTGCTGCGGCGCCAGCATGTTCTCACCGAGCAGCCAGTTGGCCTGGGCCACGGTCTGACGCGCATGCCACTGCTTGACCATGCTGCCCATGACATCGGAGAAGGACTCATTGAGGGCGCCGGCCTGACCCTGGAGCGCGTGGGTCTGCTCCCGGAATTCGCGGTCTTTCACAGGCAGCCGGTATACGCCCAGTCCACCGGGGATCATGTGCTGGAGCACGCCATGGGTCAATTCGTGGGTGATGATGTCCAGCGCCTGGGTGAAGCCGCCCACATTCTGGTCGCCATCGCCATACACCATCTGTTCGCCGGTCCACATGGCATTGGCGAAATCTTTGCCGAAATGCACGGCCGACTCCACTCGCATACTGCGGTCGTCCAGGGAGTCCCGCCCGAAAACCTGGTGGAAGAAATTCAGGGCAATACCCGTGTTGTCATACACCTGGTTAACGGCGCGGTCCCTGACCGGCTTGTCCCCTTCGTGCCGCACCGCCTTGCCAGGCAGGTCGGTGCCAGTGCCGGCGTTAAAAATGCTGCGGCGATAGGGCTGGCCCGGCATGAACGACATGGGAGAAGAGACCGGAGGCGCGGCCTTTACGCCCTGGCTGGCACAAACATGGCGGTGCGTGCGCAGCCGCACGCTTTGTTCAATATGGCTGTTGAGTTCACTGGAACCGTCTGCCCCGGCCTTTTCAGCGAGCTTGCGGAAAAGCTTGGACGGAACGGCAAAACAAAAACAGCTGTAGGCGGGTTTCATTGGCAAGGCCCTTTACTGCGAAGGGCGCCCGCGCATACCGGCTCACCCGGCTGGGCGGCCCGTTTCATGGCAATACCCGAAAAAATGAGGTTCACCGGTACGGTTACCAGCGGCTGGGCAATTTCTTGAGCAGCGTGATCCGCTTGGTACCCATCTCGATGTAGCCACCCTTTTCCAGGTCTTTGAGCAGGCGGCTGACCATCTCCCGGGACGCGCCGACGCGGCTGGCAATGTCCTGGTGGGTGATGGACTCGAGCGTCAGGCCTGTGGCGGTATCGCGAGTTGTCACATCGTCGTGCTCTTCCAGCACGGCGATGAGCCGTCCATAGACGTCGAGCAAGGCCATATTTCGTGCAGCCTCGGTGGCTGAGCGGGCACGGCGGATAACCTGTACCACCAAGTTGATGGCAAATCCCGGCTCATCGACTAAGTGTTCGCTCACATCCGATCGATTCAAAACGGCGCAAGTACAAGGCTCCAGCGTGATGACCGACGCTGATCGGGGTCCGCCGTCAAGGGACATTTCACCGAAGTAGTCGCCCGAATGAATGCGGCCATAGGTGATTTCGCGGCCGTTTTCATCCATGGAAAACACCTTGACGCTGCCTTTGAGCAGCACAAACAGGCTGTCGCCAATTTCACCCTCATTGATGACTACCGTTTTTTTGGGGTAACTTCGCACTGCGCCGCGCAGGGCAAGCGTGCGCAATTCGGGCGTCAAATGGGCGTATAAGCCCTCGTCGGGAGGTGTAGGCGAACTCATGATCACCCGTAATCTAGCACGTCGCCGGACGTGCGGGCTTCTCTTAGTGGATTTGCCCCAGCGGCAAGGGTGCAATGGGTGGCAAGATAGCCACGCGATTGACCAGCTCACGGACACCGCTGGAGGCCGTCTTGGCGCACAGGCTGCGCACATGGCTGCGAACGGTAGAGACGGCAACTTTCATCTGAACAGCGATTTCGGGTGTGCTGAGGCAGCGGCACAAAAACACCAGGACCTGCTCTTCGGTTTGCGTCAAGCCGTGGCTACGGGCAAAAGCGCCGAAAACGCCTGACTCGCTGACTCCCAGGCGGGACAAAACGAGTGCCATCCGCTCACAGGGCACGCCGGGCTGGCGCTGCAGTGGAACCACCGCCATGGTGAAATCCACGCCGTCGGTGGCCAGCTTGATAAGGCTGCGCTTGCCAGCAACGGCTTTGGCCATGGCATGTTGAAAAGCCTTGGCGTCGGCTGGCATGAGGACTTTCAGCTCCCCATGGTCCGCACCAAGGACGACTGCATGTTCAAGTTCGCGGCGCGCAGTCTGATTGGCGTGCAGAATCCGGCATTGCGCCGTCACGAGAAGCACTCCGTGAGCCAGTTCGTCCACCAGCAGGGCGAGAAGGGTCGGCGTAGCTTCCAGCTCGGCCTCGCCAAGGGAAGCTTGCCGCCCTCCCTCCAGAAGGCCGGTTTGTTGCAGTGCATACATTGTCACGGGGCGCTCCATCCTACAAATGGATGAGGATAGAAGGCCTTGCTCAAGCTAGATAGTGAATATGACCAGTCATTCTTGTGAGAAATTCACAAAGCCAGAGTGATCGAGCGACGCCAGGCGCGCAGCTTCGCCGAACGGCCTTTAGGTCGGCTCAGACTCCAGCAGCGCCAGCGTCGCGTTCATGACCTCTGGCAAAAACGCCATTTGCACATGGGCGGCACCACGAACCAGGCGGTTATCGGCCCCCGCAAGAGTGGCCGTGGAGGTCGGGAACACGATGTTGTCGCAATTGGAGTACCAGCAGGTAAAAAGCGCATGCCGGTCGGCAGGCATTTCATGGTCCAGCTGAGCCTGCCAGTCCGACAGCAAACGCATTTGCCGGCCGTTATGGCCATGGCCGAAACGGGCCAGCCAGGTTCCCCGGTGAGGCGTTCCTATCGTCACCACATGGTGCACGCGGGCTTCAGCTTTCATCTGCTTGAGCCAGGCCCTGGCGGCAAGGCCACCCATGCTGTGGCACACCATCAGCGGCGCCATGCCGGTGGCTTGGCTGACCTGGCGCACGGCCTCATCGATCTGCGGCGCGTAGTCGTCGATCGAGCCAAACAGCGGTTCGAGGTTGACGGCAACGAATGCACGCCCGCTCGCCTGCACGCGGCTGAGCCAGGGTGTCCACAGGCCGCGGTTGCAAAAAAACCCATGCACAAACACCACGCCGCGGCGCCCTTGAAGCATCGCGTCGGTTGAAATGCGGTCGGGCACGGCATTCGTGCGAAAGGGCTGGCGCCAGCAAAACACTCGCGGAGCCGTCAACGTCTCCCCCACCCAGGCACGTAGAAGCTCGCGCCAGGTGGGCAGGGGTGCCGGGTCCGACTTGTTGATGTGGCGAAGAAGCAGGAACTCAATGGCCAGGAAGCCCGTATAGCCTAATGCAATGACAAAAAAACCGGCGACGGCCAAAACAGGGGAGCTGCCGCGAAAGTAAAGCAGCCAGCCAAGGGCCGCGGCGATCAGGGCCAGGGTGATGAATCGTTGCAGTTGAGCCAGCATGAATCAGCAAAGAGGGCGAAGGTCAAACCCCCAGTATGTCAGGCCAATGTGACATCGCGGCCGGCCAGCTTTTTGGCCAAGCCCTGCGCCAGGCGGTTGACGGCGCCGTAAATCGACAGCTGCGGATTGGCGCCTATGCTGGTCGGGAACAGCGAACCATCGTGAATTGAAAGATTCTCCAGTTGCCAGTGCACACCATCGGGACGGGTAACGCCCTGGCGTTCATTCCCTGCCAGGCCACAGCCGCCCATGACATGGGCGCTCACCACCCGGGTGAGCATGGGCTTCAAGGGCAGGACATTCACGGCATCACGCGCTTGCGCCCAGGAGGTATAAGGCTGGGCCAGCTCATGCAGAGGCAAAACCTGCCTGGCGCCTGCCGCAAACTGGATTTCCATCATCGACAGCAAGGCTCTGCGGCCGCCTTCCATGACGTAGGGTGTGAGCGGGTAGTCCAGCACGGCGGAGCTGTCGCCGCGCAGCTTGACCTGCCCGCCCCGGGATTCATCATGAAAGCCGTCACGCAGCAGCGCCAGCAAGGTGTGGTTGTGTGGAAAAGACTTGAGCAGGTCATGCTGCCCTTGGCCGAAGCCCGGCACGGTAGACGCAAAAATCACCGGGTGCAGCGGCGGCGCCTCCAGCTTGTAGCCGATGGGGCCGTCGATGGCCTGTGTATCGAGGAAATGATCGGAGTAAATCGTCTGCGGAGCGCCGCTCCAGGCTTCGACTTTCTGCTCGAACACGCTGGAGGACATCACGACGGGGTGCAAAAAGGTCCTGGCGCCCAGAACGCCGTGTGGATCAGGGGCACCCGAGCGCAACAGGACGGCAGGCGAATTGATCGCGCCGCCAGCGAGGACATAGTGTTTTGCTACTATTTTTATAGCTACTTGCCCATTCCCCATCTGGGCTAGCGCTGTTTTTTTCTTTGAACTTCGGCTGCTGCGACAAAGCAGGGCTGTCACCTTGCCATTGGCCAATTCGAAGCTTTCCGCCCGGGTTTCAACCAGCAGTTGCGCGCCCATGTCGAGCGCTGCGGGGATGGTGGTGACCAGCATGGACTGCTTGGCATTGGTCGGACAACCAAGCCCGCAGGAGCCGAGGTTCCAGCATCCCTTGACGTTGCGCGAGATGGCGGACGCAGGGATTCCCAGCTTTGCAGCACCCCTGCGCAGCAAATCGTTGTTCTCGTTGGGCGGGACCAGCCAGGGCGTGATGTTCAACCGCTGTTCTGCCTGCGCAAAGTAAGGCGCCAGCGCTTCAACGCTGTAGCCGCTCAAGCCGAACTTGTCTTGCCAGTACTTGAGAGTGGAGGCTGGCGTTCGAAAGGAACTGGTCCAGTTCACTGTGGTGGAGCCGCCTACGCAGCGGCCCTGCAGGATATTGATGGCCTTGTCTTCGGTTTTGCGCGCTGCGCTCTCCTGGTACAGCGAAGGGTAGGCTTCCGATTCTTTCTGATTGAAGTCGCTGCTGCTTTTCAGCGGCCCTTCTTCAATGATGACTACCTGCAGGCCGGCCTTGGCCAGCAACTCTGCGGTGACACCGGCGCCGGCGCCACTGCCGACGATGGCCACGTCGCAGGTGATTTTTTCAGGCACTGGCCCGTGCGGGCCACCCATCACCTTCCAGCCACGCGCGAGACCCTCGCGGATTGGATCTTTCAATTGGCTCATGCGACTTTCAGTATCTTCAGATTTTCAGGGGGCCGGGGTAACCCAACAATGGCCAGCTTGACGAGTCGGAGAAGTAGGCGCCGGCGGTGATGTCATGCAAGGCGGCATAGGCCTGCTGGCGCAGGGCAAGCGCAGACAGGCGCATGTCTTGCAGCGCGTGCTGGATATCGGCAATGGATGCCTCGGGCCACGGCTGGCTCAGGCCGGCAAACGCGCGCCGACCGGCAGCGCTGGCCAGCAAAGCCAGAAGTTGTGACAGCTCCGCCTGGGCGTGAGGTGCCAGGGACTGCACCAGGATGTCGACACGCGTAAGCAAGCCTTGCAATGCGACCTGCCGCGCGCCATCATCGGCCGGCAGTGTTTTGTCCAGGACCGCGCGGCCCACTGCGGAAAAAACTTCGCGCCCCGCGTCGCTCAGGACCCCGCCCTTCAGGCCAGGCTGCAGCAAGGCGGCCGCACCGCCGGCAACAATCAGCACGGCAGCAGACGCGGCGCTGAGCTTGAGAAGCGTTCTTCTTTGCATGCGGGAAGTTTCTCATGGGCATTTAAGTTTCAATAGGGGACCGTACCTAGATAAACTCCGGGTTTGTATGGACGCCTCAGCACAACAAATTCACGATGCACTGCAAGCCGTCGCGCTGCTTCGGCAGCAACACACGGCCGATCCACCTCTGGCCCGCGCCGGCGCCGCGGTCAAACGCTTCCAGGCACGGCGGTTTCAGGCCACGTATTCAGATCTTCTGCACAGCCCGCGCTACAAAACCGCAGCCACTTTTTTTCTGCAGGAACTCTACAGCGACAAGGACTACGCTGAGCGTGACCAGCAGTTCGCGCGCATTGCCAGCACCATTGCCAAAATTTTCCCGCAACCGGTTGTCAATACGGCCGCGGCATTGGCTGAGGTGCATGCACTGACTGAAAAGCTTGACGACCTGATGGCACGGCAGTGGCTGGCAGACACGGCCGCCACACCGCAGAGCGATGAATGCGCGCGCTACATTCGCTGCTGGCGGCAGGTGGGGGATGTCGCCGCAAGACTCCGGCAGCTTGAAGTCGTTCTGCATCTGGGGCATGAACTCAATCGATTGACGCGGATGTTCGGGCTTCGCACCCTGCTCAAGATGATGCGGGGGCCGGCCGCCGCAGCCGGCCTGAATTCACTGCAGCATTTTCTTGAAACCGGCTTCGACGCCTTTGCCGATATGCGCGGGGCTGATGAGTTTTTGAGGGTGATCAAGGATCGCGAGACAGCCTGGATCCATTCATTGTTTGAAGATGATGCTGTCACCTGTGAGACCCATTTGAGCCATTTGCTGGCTGCCGGCCCCTGATCTTGGCCTCGCATTAGGACAAGCCCCATACGAATTCCTGCGACCGGCTTTCACAATGAGTCGCAAGGAGTTTGTATGAACAAGCATTGGCTCAAGAGTTATCCAGAAGGCGTTTCGCACGAGATCGACACGGAGCAGTTTCGCTCTCTCAACCAGTTGCTGGAGGACTCTTTCAAGAAGAACGCCGCGAAGCCATTCTCCGTTTGCATGGACCGCTGGATGACTTACGGTCAGCTTGACGAGCTGTCTTCTGCACTGGGAGCCTGGTTGCAAAGCCTGGGCCTTGAGCCCGGCGCCCGTGTGGCGATCATGCTGCCCAACGTGCCGCAGTTTGCCGTCACCATGGCCGCCATTTTGCGCGCGGGCTACACCTGCGTGAACGTCAATCCACTCTACACCGCACGCGAGCTGGAGCATCAGCTTCGAGATTCCGGTGCGACGACGATTGTCATTCTTGAAAACTTCGCGGTCACGCTGGCCGAGGTGATTGAGCGCACACCCGTAAAGAATGTCGTGATTGCTGCGATGGGTGATCTGCTGGGCTTCTGGTACGGACAGTGGATCACTTTCGCGGTCCGCCATCTTGCCAAATTGGTGCCGGCCTACAAACTGCCTTTGGGAGAGGGACGCACTGTGACGGCCTTCAACCGTGCGGTGGCCGAAGGCAGCCGCCTGACGCTTAGGCCGGCACCGACCACGCTGGATTCAATTGCCTTTTTGCAATACACCGGCGGAACGACCGGGCTGTCGAAGGGAGCCGTGCTCACGCACCGCAATATTGTTGCCGCTATTTTGCAGGCGCAAGAGTGGTTCACGCCGGCACTGAAGCGCATAGGCGACGTGAGCAAGACCAACAATATCGCGGCATTGCCGCTGTATCACATTTTTGCACTGACGCTATGCCTGCTCACGATCCGTTGGGGCGCTCACCTCACGCTGGTTCCGAACCCACGTGACTTTGGCAAGTTTATTGAGGTGCTCAAGAAGCGGCCCTTTCACATGTTGCCGGCGGTCAACACCTTATTTAATGCACTGCTTCAACATCCGCAGTTCAAAACCGTAGACTTTTCGCATCTTTGCGTTTCGCAGGCAGGCGGTATGGCCGCTTCTGAGGGAACGGCCAAACACTGGCTTCAGGTAACCGGCTGTCCCATGATTGAGGGCTGGGGTATGAGCGAGACCTGCGCCATAGGCACCAACAACCCGGTGACCAACAAAGAATTCACCGGCACGATCGGTTTGCCGCTGCCAAGCATCGAGATTGCCATAAAAGACGATGACGGAAAGTCGCTGGTGCCCGGCGAGGCCGGTGAAATTTGCATCAAGGGCCCGCAGGTCATGACGGGCTACTACCAGCAAGCTGAAGAAAACAAAAAGGCATTCACCTCTGACGGCTTTATGCGCACCGGTGACATTGGCATCATGGACGAGCGCGGTTACACGAAAATCATCGACCGAAAGAAAGACATGATCATTGTTTCGGGCTTCAATGTGTTTCCCAACGAGCTTGAGAACGTCATTTCCATGTGTCCTGGCGTCATCGAATGCGCAGCAATTGGCATCGCCGACGAAAAACAAGGAGAAGCTATCAAGGTTTTTGTGGTCAAGAACGACCCCACACTGACCGAAGACGATGTGAGCGCGTATTGCAAGCAGCATCTCACAGGCTACAAGCGCCCCAAGTACATTGAATTTCGCGATGATCTACCCAAAACCAATGTCGGAAAAATCCTCAGACGAGAGCTTCGCGCGCCAGTTTGAACATTCTTCTTGCGGTAATAGCTGATGGCTACGCCCGATCTCCCGAGCGGCTTGCACGTTTTTGAGCGTGGCTGGCTTTCCGCTAACAACATTTTGTTCGTGGATGGTGAAAAAACCTTGCTGGTGGACAGTGGTTACTGTACACACGCATCACAGACGTTGGCGCTGGTTGAATCGGTGTTGGGAGCTCGGCCTCTGGATATTCTTGTCAACACGCACTTGCACAGTGACCATTGCGGCGGCAACGCCGCCTTACAGGCTCGCTATCCGAAACTTCAAACCCTGATTCCACCAGGTCAAGCGCAATATGTCGCCGAATGGGATCCCGTTGCGCTGACTTATTTGCCAACCGGACAGCTTTGTCCGCAGTTCAATTTCACGCAAACAATTCAACCTGGCAGCGTCATGCGCTTTGGATCTGGAATGTGGGAGGTGCATTCAGCCTCAGGGCATGATCCGCACTCCCTTGTTTTCTTCGAACCGCAGAATCGGGTACTTATTTCGGCTGATGCATTGTGGGAAAACGGCTTCGGCGTGGTGTTTCCCGAGCTCGAAGGCGTTAATGCATTTTCTGAAGTTGCGGCGACCCTGGACCTGATCGAGCGCTTGAACCCAAAAACCATTATTCCTGGTCACGGCCGTGTCTTCTCTTACCGTCCTGAAGTGCTGCTGCGAGCACGCCAGCGTCTGGACTCGTTCGTCAGCAAGCCTGGGCGGCATGTACGCCATGCGGCCAAGGTCTTGCTTAAATTCAAACTGCTCGAGAAACAGCGGCAGGATTTCAATGAGTTTGTGGAGTGGGCTATTGAAACGCCGTATTTCATGCAGATAAAGGCCAATTTTTTCACGGACATCCCCATCCGCACATGGATAGAGCAGTTGAGTGCCGAGCTGATCGCGGCCGGCGTAGCCAGAAGAGACGGCGCATACATCCTAAACGCGTGAATTGCTTTCTATTCCATCAAAGATGGATCGCACGCTTTCCCTCTCGTTGCCAGTCCGCCGCTCCTATCCTGTCAAACTCCTGATCCGCAAGAGTACACGATCAAAACAAAAAAAGCCCGCATGAGTGCATGCGGGCTTTTCAAATTCAGTGAGCTAATCAAATACTGGACGCACAAAAGAAAATGCCCGGTTGATTAAAAATCAACCGGGCATTCCTTGCTGTAAGAGCCTGACGATGTCCTACTTTCACACGGGAATCCGCACTATCATCGGCGCTAAGTCGTTTCACTGTCCTGTTCGGGATGGGAAGGAGTGGTACCAACTTGCTATGGTCATCAGGCATAACTTTTTGACAACTTGTCCAAAGAACAAGCCATCGAATTCATAGAGTAAATCAGTTTTTATTTAGATTCGCACAGCTGCTGAGCTATGCATTTTGAATGCGTCAACTTGGCATAACAACTTCGAATTAATCAAAGTTATAGGGTCAAGCCGCACGAGCAATTAGTATCAGTTAGCTTAACGCATTACTGCGCTTCCACACCTGACCTATCAACGTCCTGGTCTTGAACG
>Ga0136846_1235520_pt1 | contig 28576 bp, 22 predicted proteins | sample HopSoiMetagenom2_FD_96841 | JGI IMG/M metagenome (GOLD analysis project Ga0136846, IMG submission 96841) | Grasslands soil microbial communities from Hopland, California, USA - 2 Assembly 2016 (version 4) | ecosystem: Environmental > Terrestrial > Soil > Grasslands | place: USA: Hopland... | reverse complement strand
CCCGCCCCCGCCCGCGAGCCCAGCCCTCCCAGCCCCCCACCGTCTCCGGCGGCCGGTCGGCCGCTCCCCGGGGTGCCGGTGTCGCCGCGGCACCAGAGCACGGAGGAGGAAAGGAGTTCCTTCCGCGTGCTGGCGGATGTCGCGTGGGAGCGGCACAGCGCGGCGGTCAACCGGGCCCTCGCCGGGATGCCGACCCTGCGCGGGGCCGCCCAGGAAGCTGCCCGCGCCGATCTGATCGCCGTGCGGATGTATCTTCAGAACGGCGAAGGGCCCCTGAACCACCGGGAGTTGACCCGGTCGCTACGGGACGGGGATCCTCGGCTGCTGCCGTACGCCGCCTGCCTGGCCTCCGGACTTGGGCGGTTGCCCTCGTACCGGGGCGCGGTGCTGCGCGGTCCCGGCGGCGCGCCGGGGCACGGGGAACTGCGGCCGGGGACGGTGCTGCGGGATCCGGCACCGTTGAGCGGGCTGCCGTTGGACCCGGCCGGGAAGGACCGGGTGGCGGGCGTGGGGTACGCGATCTGGTCGATCACGGGTCGCCGGGTACGGCAACTGCTGGACTCCGGCGAGGAGATCGTCTTCACCCCGGGCACCCCCTTCCGAGTCCTCGACGTACGGACCGAGGGCGCCACCCAGCTGGTCCTGCTCCGCCAGCTGCCCGACATGACCACGACGACCGGAGTGCTGGAGGACGCCGACCACACGGCCCTGGAACGGCTCCAGCACGCCCTGACGGACCGCACGTCACCGACCGAGGGCGAGTGGCCCGAACGGTGCTCGGGTCCGGCCGGCGAGCACTGACCCCCCGGCCGGACCCGCCAACTAACCAACAGCAAAACCCCAGTTGCCCCGGCGAGAACCTTCACAACCGCCGAGGCGAAGCTGGGGACTTGATGGACGGACAACTTGTCCTGATGAGAGGAACGACTGGATGGGCGCACGAAACGAGGGTGACGGGACGGCACCCGGAACCGCGAACGGGTTGCCGCGTGTGCGGGTGGCGGTCGCCCTGTCGGCCTCCGCGGAAGCCCCTGAGGGCGCGCTGACCCCGGGCGGCCGACCCGCCGCTCCGGAGCAGCCGACCACGTCCACCACGACGGAACAGCGGACCACGTCCACCACTCCGAAGCGGCGGACCACGTCCGCCGCCCCGGAGTCCGGCACGGCCGCCGCCCCCTCCACGGCACCGGAGCCGACCCCGGCCCCGGCCGCCACCGCACAGCCGGAGGCGGAGGCCGGCGCGAGCGCTGCCGCCGCGACGGGCACCCGGGGTCAGGACCCCGAGGGGGCCATGCCCGCCGCCATCGCCGCTGCGGCGGCGGGTGGGACACCGCCCGAGAGCGACACCCGCACGGCCCACGCCGGACGGCCGAAGAAGCCGATGCTGGCCGGGGCGGCCATCGTCGGGGCCGTCCTGATCGCCGTACCGTTCCTGCTGATGTCCGGCGGAAAGGACGACGGAAAGAAGTCCGAGACCGTACAGAGCGTGTCCCAGCAGGACGAGTCCGACACCGTTCTGGGCGCGGACGCGTCGAGCGGCACGACAGACGACTACGCGACCAAGCGTCCTTCGGCGCCCGCGAGCCCCGAGGCGGCCAAGACCTCGGCCCCGCCGCGCACTCCGGCCGCCGTACCGCAGAAGCCGCAGGCCAAACCTTCGCCCTCCGCGAAGAAGCCGTCGGCGGCCAGCCATTCCAAGCCCCGGTCGGCGAGCAAGCCGAAGACGCCGAAGAAGGCGAACCCGCCCAAGGCTCCGGTATGGACGCAGACGTCCGTCACGGCTACCAGCACGCTGGCCGTCGGTGAGTCCTGGACCACGAACCGGATCAGGCTGACCCAGCAGGAGGACGGCAACCTCGTGGTCTACAACGAGCACAACAAGCCGCTGTGGGCGAGCATGATGTTCGGCAAGAACCACCGGACCGTCTTCCAGGACGACGGCAACCTCGTCGTCTACAACGGCGACAACCGCCCCGTATGGGCCTCCCAGACCTACACCCACCCGGGCGCGAAACTGCTCCTGCGGCCCGACGGCAAGGTGGTCATCGTGGACAAGGGCACCGTGGTCTGGTCCACCTGACCGGTCGCGCGCCACACCGCACCAACCGCAGGCCCTGCCCGACACCCATCGGACAGGGCCTGCGGCATGAGCGGTCCGGCAGACCGGCAGACCTGCTACGGCAGCCCCCAGGCCTCTCCCCGCTCCCCCAAATCCGCCGGTCCGATCACCAGCTCGGGCCGCTCACCCACGTAGTTACGACTGGAACTCGGTGGCCGCGTCCAGCAGCCAGTCCGTCAGATAGCCCGCGAAGGACGAGCGGACCAGCACCCAGAAGCCGGCCCGGGGTTCGTCCCGGGCGACCAGGATCACCTGGGTGCGGCCCAGGGGCGTCTGGGCGCAGCGGCCGGCGCCGAAGGCGCGGGGATGCAGGTCCAGGGGGCAGCCGTGGGCCAGCAGGTCCCGGGCGCGGGGGCCCGTGACGAGGAGCGTGGTGCGCTGGGCGGAGACGTCGGTCACGGAGACCGGTTCCTCCCCGGCCGCCGCCCTGATCCGGCTCTCCAGGTCCCGTTCGCTGCCGGGCGGGCCGACGAGCAGCCATTCGTCGGGGCCCAGCCACAGGGCGACCAACTCCCCCGCGCGTACGACGGTGTTGGGCGCCAGGGGCAGCGGGAGGTCCAGTGCGAGTCCGACCGCGTCCGCCGCCGCCCCCTTGGCGTCGAGGCGCACGTCGAGCTGGGCCAGGAAGGGGAGTTCGGCCAGTCGGACCGCGCCCCGGGAGGTGCGGGTGGCGGCGGCCAGGCGGCCGGTCGCGTGCGACAGGGGGGACACGGGCGACCGGGACGTGTTGGTGTCAGCCATCTCGGCGGGCTCCCTCGGGGTCGTAGAGGACGGGGCTCGCGACGGTCACCGGGACGAGACGGTCGCGCGCGACGGCGTACAGCCGTTCGCCGACGCGTTCCCGGCCGCCCTTGATCAGGGCGAGCGCGAAGGTCCGGCCCAGGGCGGCGCTGCGGTAGCTGGAGGTGACATGGCCGAGCATCGGGACGGGCGGCGCGGGCAGTTCGCTCTCGGCGACCAGCTGGGTGCCCTCGGGCAGGAAGGTGCCGGGGTCCTCGGGGAGCAGGCCGACCAGGTGCTTGCGGTCGGGGCGGACGGCGTCGGCACGGGCGTACGACCGCTTGCCGATGAAGTCGGGCTTCTTCTTCGACACCACCCAGCTCATGCCGAGGTCCTGCGGGGTGACGGTGCCGTCGGTGTCCTGGCCGATGATCGGGTAGCCCTTCTCGGCGCGCAGGACGTGCATGGTCTCCGTGCCGTACGGGGTGATGTTGTACGGGGTACCGGCCTCGTCCAGCGCCTCCCACAGGGCGCGGGCCTCCCACGGCGACACGTTGATCTCGTAGGCCAGTTCGCCGGAGAAGCTGATCCGGCACACCCGCGCCTCGATGCCCGCGACGGAGGTCTCGCGCCAGGCCATGAAGGGGAAGTCGGCGTTGGCGACGGCCAGTTCGGGTGCCAGCGAGCCGAGGACGTCCCGTGAGCGCGGGCCGACGAGAGCCACCGTGGCCCACTGTTCGGTGACGGAGGTGCAGTGGACGCGCAGGTCCGGCCACTCGGTCTGGGACCACTCCTCCATCCAGTCCAGTACGGCGGCGGCGTTGCCCGTGGTCGTGGTGACCAGGAAGCGGTCGGGGGCTACGCGGATGACGGTGCCGTCGTCGAAGATCATGCCGTCCGGGCGGCACATCACGCCGTAGCGGATCATGCCGACCTTCAGGGTGCTCATCATGTTGGTGTAGAGCAGGTCGAGGAAGACGCCCGCGTCGGGGCCCTGTACGTCGATCTTGCCGAGGGTGGAGGCGTCCATGAAGGCCACGCTGTCGCGGGCGGCGGCGCACTCGCGCAGGACGGCCGCCTCCATGTCCTCGCCGGGCCGGGGGTAGTACCAGGGGCGCTTCCACTGGCCGACGTTCTCGAACAGCGCACCGTGCTCGACGTGCCAGGCGTGCAGGGCGGTCGTCCGCACCGGGTCGTGCAGCGCGCCCCGGTTGCGGCCCGCGAGGGTGGCGAAGGAGACGGGCGTGTACGGCGGGCGGAACGTGGTCGTGCCGAGGGCCGAGATGTCGACGCCGAGGAGCGCGGCGACGATCCCGCTGGCCAGCAGACCGGACGTCCTGCCCTGATCGTTGGCGGTGCCCGCCGTCGTGTAGCGCTTCGTGTGCTCCACGGAGCGCATACCGGCGCCGGTGGCGCGGGCCAGGTCGTCCACGCTGACATCGCGTTGGAGGTCGACGAAGGAGTGGGTGTCGGAGGCGTCGGGGATGGCGTACACGTGCATGGGCGGCGTCTGGGGTCGCGCGGCCGGGTCGGGGACGGGCAGCCGGGGCGCCTCGGAGGCGTAGCCCTCCGCCGCGAGTGCGCGGGAGGCCGCGTCCACGCCCTGGGCGAGGACCGAGGGCAGGTCCAGGGCGCCGGACGCGCTGCCCGCGACCTCGACCGACTGACGGCAGGTGTCGGGGACGAACGCGCCGAGCGCCTGGTCGTACCGGAGCTTGCCGCCGGCCTGGCTGAACAGCTGCGCCACCGGGTTCCAGCCGCCGGACACGAGGAGGAGGTCGGCGGCGAACTCCCGCACCCCGATGGCTTTTCCGGCCTCGGTGAGCTCGCCTTCGTACGGGGCGACTGTCACGCCTGTCAGGCGCGTGCCGCCTTCCGTGCCGACGACCGCGTGCCCGGCCAGCACCTCGGTACCGGCCGCCCTCGCGCGCTCGGCCCACTCCCCCGGGTACGGGCGGGTGTCGACGACCGCTGCCACCTCCACGCCCGCCGAGGTGAGGTCCAGCGCCGCCGCGTAGGCGCTGTCGTTCGTGGTGAACACGACCGCCCTGCGGCCGGGCAGGACACCGTGGCGATTGACGTACGTACGGGCCGAGGCGGCCAGCATCACTCCGGGGCGGTCGTTGTCCGCGAAGGCCAGGGAGCGTTCGTGGGCGCCGGTGGCGAGGACCACCCGTCGGGCGCGGATGCGCCAGACGCGTTCGCGGGAGACGTTCTCGGGGGCCGCCGCGCCGAGGTGGTTGGTGCGGCGTTCGACGGCGAGGAGGTGGTTGTCGTCGTAGTAGCCGAAGACGGTCGTGCGGGGCAGGACACGTACGTCGGGTGCGGATTCCAGGCGGCCCATGGTCTCCGCCACCCAGTCGAGGTGTTCGGCCGTGCCCAGGAGGCTGCCGCCCGGCTCCGGGCGGTCGTCGGCGAGGATGACGCGGGCGCCGGTGCGGGCGGCGGCTGCGGCGGCCGCGAGGCCTGCGGGGCCCGCGCCGACGATCAGCAGGTCGCAGTGGGCGTGTACGGCGTCGTAGCGGGCGGGGTCGGGGGTGGTGGCGAGGCGGCCCTGGCCGGGGAGGCTCGTTGCCACGAGGCCGTCGTACAGCTCCACTGTGGGGGCGGGGAGCATCGGTTCGGGGAACGGGGCCTCGATCTGGATGACGGCGTTGGGTTCTTCCACGCCGGCGGAGAAGATGCCTCGGGGGCGGCCGAGTTTGATGCTGGTGCCTGTGTGGATGATGCCGTTCGCGAGGAGGGCTGAGGCGAGGGTGTCACCCTCGTAGCCCTGGTACTGGGTGCCGTCGAAGGTGAACGTCAGAGTGCGGTCGCGGTTGACTCGGCCTCGGGTGGGGTGTCTGAACGGCTGGGTTTCTTTCCCCGCCCCGCCCCTTCCCGAAAGTTCTGGGGGCTCTGCCCCCAGGCCCCCGTTCGGCCCTGAAGAGGCCTCGTCCTCAAACGCCGGACGGGCTGGAAATGCGGGCTTCGGCTCAACAGGCGCCGATGGGACGGGGGTTGCTGTGGGCCTCGGTTCCCCAGCCCTGTACACCGCCAGGATCTCGTTCGTCCCCGTGTCTCGTACCGCGTTGAACCAGCGGCGGCAGCCTGCCGCGTGGGTCCAGCGTTCGGCGAAGGGGCCCTTCGGGTTGTCGCGGAAGAACAGGTACCGGGCCCACTCCTCGTCGGTCAGTGCCGACGGGTTCTCCGGGTAGGCCACATGTGCCTGGCCGCCGTAGTGGAACTCGGCCTCGTCGCGGGGCCCGCACCACGGGCAGGGGATGAGCAGCATGTCGTTCGGCTCCCTTGAGGATCCCTAGTGGGCCACCGCGGCCGCGCCGTGCTCGTCGACAAGCGCGCCGGTGGTGAAACGGTCGAGCGAGAAGGGGGCGTTGAGGGCGTGGGGGGTGTCGTGGGCGATCGTGTGGGCGTAGACCCAGCCGACGCCCGGCGTGGCCTTGAAGCCACCGGTCCCCCAGCCGCAGTTGAGGTAGAGGTTGTCCACCGGGGAGAGGCCCACGATCGGCGACGCGTCGGGACTCACGTCCACGATGCCTCCCCAGGTGCGGAGCACGTGCGCCCGCGCGAAGACCGGGAACAGTTCCAGGGCCGCCGCCATCTGCTCCTCGATGATGTGGAACGCCCCACGCTGCGTGTACGAGTTGTACGAGTCGATGCCCGCGCCCATCACCAGCTCGCCCTTGTGCGCCTGGCTGACGTACACGTGCACCGCGTTGGACATCACCACCGTCGGGTGCACCGGTTCGAGGAGTTCGGAGACCAGCGCCTGCAACGGGTGGCTCTGCAGCGGAAGTTCGATGCCCGCCATCGCCGCCAGGACCGAGGTGTGGCCCGCCGAGCACAGGGCGACCTTGCCCGCCGAGATCGGGCCCAGGGTCGTCTGGACCCCGACCACCCGGCCGGCGACCACGTCCAGGCCGGTCACCTCGCAGTTCTGGATGATGTCGACACCCGCCGCGTCCGCCGAGCGCGCCAGACCCCACGCCACGTGGTCGTGCTTCGCGATGCCGGCGCGCGGCTGGTAGGTGCCGCCCAGCACCGGATAACGCACGTCCGGTGAGATGTTGACGATCGGGCAGACTTCCCTCACCTGCTCGGCGTCCAGCCACTCCGCGTCCACGCCGTTCAGCCGGTTCGCCTCCACACGGCGCACGCTGTCACGGACGTCCTGGAGGCTGTGGGCGAGGTTCAGCACACCCCGCTGCGAGAAGAGGATGGGATAGTCAAGCTCCTCCTCCAGGCCCTCCCACAGCTTCAGGGCGTGCTCGTAGATGCCGGCGCTCTCGTCCCACAGGTAGTTGGAACGGATGATCGTGGTGTTACGGGCCATGTTCCCGCCCGCCAGCCACCCCTTCTCCAGCACGGCGACATTGGTGATGCCGTGGTTCTTCGCCAGGTAGTGCGCGGTGGCAAGCCCGTGCCCACCACCCCCCACGACGATCACGTCGTAAGAACGCTTCGGCTCAGGCGTACGCCACAACCAGTCGGGATGCTCCGGCAGTTCAGCGCCAGGAGTACGGGGGGTACGAGGGGTATGAGGGGTATGAGGGCTCATCGCGCGTCTCCGCCTTCTACGTAATCTGCGCTGAGTTGGCCAGGGGTGCTGGACGGGGCGGGCGAAGCGCCCCGACAGGGGCGCGGGGCGGTATCGATCTGCGGCTCCGCCGCGGGGCGCGACCAGCCCCCACCGGCCCGCAGGTCATGAACCGCCCCCCAAGCGGAGCGCCTACCCACGGAGACGGGACATCGTCGGATCGAACAGCGGCTCCTCGGCAACCACCGCCGCCACCCGCTGGTCGAAGTAGCCGATGTCCAACGCCGTTCCGGGGACGGCCAGTTCGACCGGCAGCCAGGCATACGCGATGCCCTTGCCGATCGTGTACCCGTACGCGGCGCTCGTCACGTAACCGACGGCCCGCTCCCCCTCGTACACCGGCTCCTTACCCATCACCACCGACCGGGGGTCCTCGATGGTCAGGCAGGTGAGCCTGCGCCGCACCTCGCCCTTACGGCGTTCCAGTGCCGCCTTGCCGACGAAGTCACCCTTGTCGAGCTTCACCGCGAAGCCGACGCCGGCCTCGTACGGGTCGTGCTCGTACGTCATGTCGGTGCCGAAGGAGCGGTAACCCTTCTCCAGGCGGAGGCTGTTGAAGGCGCCCCGGCCCGCCGCGACGCCGCCCAGCGGTTGCGCCGCCTGCCACAGGGTGTCCCAGAGCTTCTGGCCCTGGTCGGCGGTGGTGTACAGCTCCCAGCCGAGTTCGCCGACGTACGACAGGCGCATCGCCGTCACCGGGACGCTTCCGATGTAGGCGCGCTTGGCGCGGAAATACTTCAGGCCATCGTTGGAGAAGTCCTCGTCCGTCAGGGGCTGGAGGACCTTGCGGGCCAGCGGCCCCCACAGGCCGATACAGCAGGTGCCGGGGGTGATGTCGCGGACCTGGACGGTGCCGTCGGCCGGGAGGTGGCGGGTGAACCAGTCGAGGTCGAGGTTGCCGTTGGCGCCGACCTGGAAGAGGTCGCGGCCGAGGCGGGCCACGGTGACGTCGCTGCGGATGCCGCCGTCGTGGTCGAGGAGCAGGGTGTACGTCACCGAGCCGACCGACTTGGCGACCTTGCTGGTCGTGAGGCCCTCCAGGAAGTCGGCGGCGCCGGGGCCGGTCACTTCCAGGCGTTTGAGGGCCGTCATGTCGTACATCGCGACCGTTTCGCGGGTCGCCTGGGCCTCGGCGCCGACGATCGGCGACCAGTACTGCGCCGCCCAGTCGCCCGGGGTCGGTATCGAACGGCCTGCCACGAGGGGCGCGTTGGCCTCGTACCACTGCGGGCGCTCCCAGCCGTTCGCCTCCAGGAAGAAGGCGCCCAGCTCCCGCTGGCGGGTGTGGAAGGGGCTGGTGCGGATCGGGCGGGGGTGCCCGGACGGCTGCAGCGGGTGCAGGATGTCGTAGACCTCGACGAAGTTCTGGCAGTCGCGGGCCAGGACGTACTCCGGGGACAGCTGGTGCGGCTCGAAGCGGTTGAGGTCGCACTCGTGCAGGTCGAAGGACGAGCAGAAACCGTCGACGAGCCACTCGGCCATCGCCCGGCCGACGCCCGCCGAGTGGGTGACCCACACCGCTTCGGCGACCCAGAAGCCCTTGACGTCCGGGGACTCGCCCAGCAGCGGGAAGTTGTCGGTGGTGAAGGAGAACAGGCCGTTGATGCCCTCCTCGACCTTCGCTTCCTTCGTGGAGGGCAGGAGCGACTGTGTTTCCGTCCAGGCGGTCTCGAAGTCGTCCTCGGTGAACTTCAGCACCGAGGGCATCGCGCCCGCCGCGTCGGCCTGGCCGAACGAGAGGATGTCGTCCGCCGAGACGGGCATCGGGCGGTGGCCGTAGGAGCCGATGCCGATGGCGTCGTAGCGGTCGCGGTAGTAGAGGTCGGCGTCCTGGTGGCGCAGGATCGGGCGGACCGCCTCCTCCGTCTGGCCCGCGAGGGCGGGGACCGGGCCGGTCCAGGCCAGTTGGTGGGCCAGGGGGGTGAGGGGGAGGTTCAGGCCGGCCATGCGGGCGATCTTCGGGCCCCAGATGCCGGCGCAGCACACGACGATGTCGGCCGGGATCTCGCCCTGGTCCGTGACGACGCCGGTGACGCGGCCGTCCGTCTGCTGGACGTCCAGTACCTCGTGGCGGGGCAGGAAGGTCACGCCCCGTTCGGTGGCCCGGCGGATCTGCGCCTCGACGGCGAGGACCGCCTTGGCGAGGCCGTCCGTGGGGACGAGGAGGCCGCCCAGGACGCGGTCGCGGTTGAGCAACGGGTGCTGCTGCGCGCACTCGTCGGCGGTCAGCAGGCGGGACTCGATGCCCCAGGCGGTGATCCAGCCGTGGCGGCGGTGCAGTTCGGTGAGGCGCTCGGGGGTGGTGGCCACTTCGAGGCCGCCGACCTGGAGGAAGCAGGGCTTGCCGTCGACGTCCAGGGAGCAGAACTTCTCGACGGTGTAGCGGGCCAGCTCGGTCATCGTCTTGGACGAGTTGGTCTGGAAGACCAGGCCGGGGGCGTGCGACGACGATCCCCCGGTGGCGGGCAGCGGGCCCTGGTCGACGACGGTCACTTCGGTCCAGCCTCGTGCGGAGATCTCGTCGGCGAGTGCCGCGCCGACCACGCCCGCTCCGATGATGACCACTCGGGGTCCCGCCATCGCCGCACCTCCGGTTGCTGTCTACGCAACATGACTCAGGTTGCGCAACTCAATGTGCCTGCCGTGCAGGTGGGTGTCAAGAGTTTCCGAGAGCCGGAGAGAGGCCCACTCCCCGCCTGTTTTCGCCCCCGCCGCCCCTACCCGTCCCGTCCTTCTGGGGCTCCACCCCAGACCCCGCTCCTCGAACGCCGGAGGGGCTGACATACCCAGGGGGGTCTGGGGGTCTCTCTCGGGTCAGGCGATTGAGGTGACTACTTTGCACCGTGGGTCAGCGATAGGAGACCGCACACGCGGCGGACTGGAACGCGTGACTCAGGCTCTGCGTCAAGGAGGCCCTCAGCGAGCGGCGACTCCACTACCGCCAGCGGCGTGATACTGCCTTGTCTATCCCCCGGCCCGAGGCGTCACGCCGGGGGCCTCGCCTTGCTCAGGGAGAAGACCCGTGTCCCGAAGAACCGACGACGACCAGCCCCAAATACCGGGCTGGGTCGCCGGCCTCGCCATAACCACCGGCGTCACCATCATCGGCGTCGGCGCCGTCCTTGCGAACCGCAGCGACAACACCCCGGTTACTGCGTCACCCACTCCCAGCGCCAGCCCCACACTGCCCCCTACGCCGCTCCCGACGGCCGACACCCCCGACAGCATGCCGAACCTCGTCGGACACGCTTGGGGCTACGCCCAGCACAAGCTAGGCGATTTGGCCAATAAGGCTTCCCTACGCTCCGTCTGGAGCGACAAAGACGACGGCGAATATCTCGACGTTCCCACCGACGCCCAGCTTGCCTGTTGGCAGAATGTCAGGCCCGACTATCTGCCACCTAAAGGCTGGTGGTCCAACATCGAACTTCACCTGGCCGACGAAAACGACGGCTGCCCAGCCCCCTACGAAATTGACATGCTCGGCTACGCCCCCACCTCCGCCACCGCGGCCCCCTACATCCCGCCTCCCTACGAGGGAACCGACGGCTTCAGCCGCGGCTAGGACCCCGAAGACTGCCAGACCGGCAACTGTCAATAACCCCGCTGGAAAACCTCACCCAGTCGGGACCGGGCCGACGTGTCACACTCGCCACCGACTCGGAACCCATGGAGAGGAGACGTTGGTGGAGGTCGGGGACTGGAGTTCGTGGACCGGTGCCGGCATCGCGGTGGTCGCTGCGGGTGTCGCGATCTGGCAAGGACGATTCGCGCGAGACCAAGCGCGAGTGGCAGAAGCCGCTCTGAGCGATGCCCGCCAAGCCCGGGATGAGGCAGCTACCCCTGTTTTCCGTGTGAACGACGAGCAATGGGTCTGAGGCAGCGTTGGGGAACGCTTCCTGACCGCAACCTTGACGATGGAGCAGGGTCCTCCTCTGTCCTCTCTTGTCCTCCGGGCAGGCGGAGCGGACTTCCGATGGCTGGCGCCGAGCCCGGACAGTCACGAGTCGGAGGGGCAGGACAAGCAGTTCGCTTCTGTAGCTCCGGGAAAGAGGATCGACCTCGTCGCGCAGATGGAACACCAGGGTCCGTCACAGTTCGAACTGGAGCTGACCTTGGAATGTGTTGAAGACGGAGGGCACCGCAGGCAGTGGGTCGTGCGCCGCATTGTCACCGCGCGCGAAGCGCCGCAGCCCGCCCCTGTGCCGTCCTCCCGGAGAGGCCGACGCGGTAGGTGAATAGGGAGTGCGACATTCCGTAAGTTCTCCAGAGCTCTCCAGAGCTCTGCTGAGTCCCCTCACCACCGCCGGCGCCGACAGCATGCGCCTCCTCACCTTCGACCAGGCCGCAGATTGCTCAGATTGGATGAGAAAGCTTCAGGAATTCCGAAGTTACGTCACTCACTGGCCGAGCACGCGAACAGGAGAGAAACCCCAGGCCAGGTGCTCAGAACCCCAGCGGGGGCCACGGGAACTCACGGGATGTCGCACAGCCGGACCGTGCTGCGGCGACGGTGAAGGTTCGCTCGGATGTTCCCGGTGACGGTGCCTGTTCGACCTGCCTAGTGTGATCGGCATGCAGCTCCGGTACGCGTTTCGCCTCTACCCGGATGCCGGTCAACAGGTCGCGTTGGCGAGGGCGTTCGGGTGTGCGCGTGTCGTGTTCAACGACTGCGTGCGTGCCCGCGAGGACGCCCGCAGAGCGGGCAGGCCCTTCCCCAAGGCCGGTGAGCTGTCCACCCGTCTGATCACCCAGGCGAAACGGACCATGAAGCGGTCCTGGCTCGGTGAGGTGTCCGCAGTCGTCCTGCAGCAGTCGCCGCGTGATGCCGAGGCCGCCTACAAGAACTTCTTCGCCTCTCTCAAGGGCACCCGCAGGGGCCCGAAACTGGGTGCGCCCCGGTTCAAGTCCCGCAAGGACAGTCGGCAGTCGATCCGGTTCACCGCCAACGCCTACTGGAAGATCACCGACAGCGGTCGGCTGAACCTGCCGAAGATCGGGGCGGTGAAGGTGAAGTGGTCCCGTACCCTGCCCGCCACCTCCACCTCCGTCACCGTCATCAAGGACAGCGCGGGCCGGTATTTCGCCTCGTTCGTCATCGATACCGACCCCGCCACTGACGCGAACCGGATGCCCGAGTCGGACCAGAGTGTCGGTATCGACCTCGGCCTGACGCATTTCGCGGTGCTGTCCACCGGCGAGAAGATCGACTCGCCTCGGTTCCTGCGCCGGGCGGAGAAGAAGCTGAAGAAGGCTCAGAAGGACCTGTCCCGCAAACAGAAGGGATCGAAGAACCGCAAGAAGGCACGCCTCAAGGTCGCCCGCGCCCACGCCAAGGTCACCGACGCCCGCAAAGAGTTCCACCACCAGCTCTCCACCCGGCTGATCTCCGAGAACCAAGGAATCGCCGTGGAGAATCTGTCGGTGACGGGACTGGCGCGTACCCGGCTGGCCAAGTCCGTCCACGACGCGGGCTGGACGGCTTTCGTTAACATGCTGGAATACAAAGCCCAGCGGTACGGACGTACCCTGGTCAAGATCGGCCGGTACGAGCCGACGAGTCAGGTCTGCTCCACCTGCGGGGTCAAGGACGGTCCCAAACCCCTCAACATCCGCGAATGGACGTGCACCGCCTGCGGCACCCTCCACGACCGGGACCACAACGCCGCACTCAACGTCAAACAGGCCGCCGGACTGGCGGTAACAGCCTGCGGAGCGCCGATAAGACCAGAACCCGTTCTGGCACAGTGCGAAGAAACAGGAAGCCACGGATTCCCCACCGGAAACCGCGCCGCGTAGCGGCACGGCAACCGGTAGAGAAGGCCAGAATCCTCGCCCGCCACTTCAGGGCGAGGAGCATGTCAATTCACCCAGGCGTCCACCTTCGCCTTGTTCGCCTCGACCCACTTCTTCGCCGCCGCCTCAGGCGTCATCTTGTCCTCGGCGATGTACTTGGCCACCGTGTTCTGGTCGTCGTTCGTCCAGGTGAAGTTCTTGACCAGGTCATAGGCGGGACTGCCCGACTTGGCGAACTTCGCGCTGACGATCTTGTCGAGCTTGTACACGGGGTAGTCGCACGCGATCTTCTCCGCGTCCGCGTCACAACCCGCCTTGTACTCGGGCAGCTTGACCTTGACGAGGGGCACCTCGGACATGAACCACTGGGGCTCGTAGAAGTACCCGATCACCCATTCCTTGTTCTTCTCCGCCTTGCGGAAGGACTGGATGAGCGCGGTCTCACTGCCCGCGTACACCACCTTGAAGTCCAGCTTCAGGTTCTTCACCAGCGCCTCGTCGTTGGTGACGAACGACGGGTCACCGTCGAGAAGCTGACCCTTGCCCCCCGACTCGGAGGTCTTGAACTTCGCCGCGTACTTGTCGAGGTTGTTCCAGTCGAGGATGTCCGGGTGGGCCTTGGCGAGCCACGGCGGTACATACCAGCCGATCAACCCTTCGTTGCCGGTCACGCCGGCCTCGACAGCCGTCTTCTGGTCGGTGATGTACTTCTTCCGCAGGTCGTCGTGGCCCCAGTTCTCGATGACGGCGTCGACCTCGCCCGTCCCGAAGCCCTGCCAGGCGATCTCTTCCTTCAGGTCCTTCTTGGTGACCTTGCAGCCGAGGTTGTGCTCCGCGACGTACGCGACGACCGCCGCGTTCGCCTCGTAGCCCACCCACGGGTTGACCGCGAGGTTGAAGGTGCCGCACTTCCCGGAGGATTCCCCGGACCCGCCGGAGCTGCCGGAGCCCGCAGAGGTGTCGCCGACCTTCGCGCCGCCGCAGGCGGTGAGGGTGAGGGTGAGGGCGAGGACGGCCATGCCGGCCGCGCCGACTCTCCACTGTGTTGTTTGCCTTGCCATGGTGGTAGCTCCTTACGCGTTACGCGCTGGTACGCCGCGCCGCTGCCTGAGTGATCCGGTCGAACATGACTCCGAGAAGGACGATGGCCAGCCCCGCCGCCAGCCCCTTCCCGTACAGCTGCCCCTGCGAGAAGCCGGCCACGACGTCGTAGCCGAGGGCGCCCGCGCCTACCAGGCCGCCCACAACAACCATCGACAGCACGTAGATCAGACCCTGGTTGGTGGCCAGGGTCAGGGCTCCGCGTGCCATCGGCAGCTGGACCTTGGTGATGATCTGCCAGGTGTCGCACCCGGCGGAGGTGGCCGCCTCCACGGTCGTCGCGGGCACGTTCCGTATCCCGTCCGCGATGATCTTCATGGCGACGGGGGCCGCGTACACGATGGCCGCGACGATCGCCGTGAAGCGGGTCGCGCCGAACAGCGCCAGGAACGGTACGAGGTAGACGAACGGCGGCATGACCTGTGCCGCGTCCAGGGTGGGCCTGATCACCCGGTCCGCGAGCGGGCTGCGCCCCATCCACACGCCGACGACGACGGCCAGCAGCAGCGTCATGACCGTGGCCACGAGCGTGGACGCCAGGGTCGTCATGGCGTCCGACCAGACACCGGTGGCGACCAGCAGACCGACGCACACAGCCGTGGTCACCCCGGACCGCCAGCCACCGAGCACCGCGCCGAGCCCGACCAGGACCGCGCCGACGAGCCACCAGGGCGAGTCGGTGAGCAGGGTCTGAAACGGGTTGAGGAGACCATTGGTGAGCGCGTCGCGGAAAGCGTTGGTCAGGCCTGACAGGTTGTCCTGCACCCAGGTGCTCGCGGTGTCGGCGGCGCTCGCGACGGAACTGCCGACATCGCCCTCGCCGGGGAACTCCGCCGCCCACACATAGGTGTGCGACAGGTAGACGAGGACGGCTGTGACCACTGCCCCCGCTGCCACCAACTGCCGCCGCCAGGCGAGGAGTCGGCCGCCCGAGCGCCGGGCCGCCTCCGCCCGTGCGCTCGCCGCGGTGGTGACACGGTCGAGGACGATGGCCATGACGACGATGGCGAGGCCCGCGTTGAAGGCCGTACCGACGTCGAGCGACTGGAGTGCCTGGAAGACGGTCTTGCCGAGGCCGGGGGCGTCGATCAGGGCGGCGAGGGTCACCATGGCCAGGGCGGCCATGATCGTCTGGTTGACGCCCATCACGACGGTCCGCTTCGACATCGGCAGCAGCACCTTCAGCAGTGACTGCCACCGGGTCGCGCCCAGCGAGTCGGCCGCCTCGACGGTCGTCTCCGGCACGGACCGGATGGCGTGCGCGGTGATGCGGATCGCCGGCGGGGCCGCGTAGACGACGGTGGCGATGGTCGCGGAGGCGCCGCCGATGAGGAAGAACAGGGTCAGCGGGGCGAGGTAGACCATGGTGGGCATCGTCTGCATGAAGTCCAGGAACGGCGTCATGATCTTGTTGGCGCGGTTGGACAGTCCCGCCCACACGCCCAGCGGGATCGCGAACAGCAGCGCCACGAACACCGCCGACAGCGTCAGCGCCAGGGTGTCCATGCTCTCCTGCCACAGCCCCTGGAGCCCGAAGAAGACGAACCCGGCGACGGTCAGCAGCGCCACCCGCCAGTTGCCCACCGCCCACGAGACGAACCCGGCGATGCCGACGACCCCGAGCCACCCGATCTGCGGCAGCGGGCGGGAGTCGGAGGGCTGGGAGATCAGGTGCTGGACGAGGGTCACCAGGTTGTCGATGACCAGGCGGATCTCGTTGAAGAAGTAGAGGAAGAGCGGGTTGGAGTTGCGGTTGGCGCCGATCGAGTCGTTGGCGTCGTTCAGCCACCGGTGCAGCCCGGTGAGGTCCGCCGCCGCGAGCGGCAGGGTGTGCGTGCCGCGCAGTACGGCGAACAGCACCAGCCAGACGACCAGGATCGCCCCGACCACCATCCGCCGGCTGACCCGCCGTACGACCGCGACGGGCGCCGCCTCCGTCAGAGTGTCCGTCTCCTGCTGCGGCGGCTCCGGTACCGGGGGTTTCTCCATGGCGACGGTCATCGCTTGTCGCCGCCTTCCTGTCCGGCGACCACCGCGAGGATCTCCTCGTCGCCGACCAGGCCGATCAGCTTGCCGTTCTCGACGACCTTGACCGGCTTCTCGGCGGCGAGGACAGCCCGGGTGGCCTCCCGCACCACGACATCGGGCCCGAGCTCGGGACCGCCGAGGTCGTCGCCGTCCACCGGCGGGCGCATGATCCAGCGCAGGGTGAGGACGTCGGCGCGCGGTACGTCCTTGACGAACTCGCGTACGTAGTCGTCGGCCGGGGCGCCCACCAGCTCGTCGCCCGTCCCGCACTGCACCATCTTGCCGTCGCGCATGATGAGGATGCGGTCGCCCAGTTTGAGTGCCTCGGAGAGGTCGTGGGTGATGAACACCATCGTCTTGCCGACCTCGTGGTGCAGCCGGATGACCTCGTTCTGCATGTCCCGGCGGATCAGCGGATCGAGCGCGGAGAACGGCTCGTCGAAGAGCAGCACCTCCGGATCGCCCGCCAACGCCCTTGCCAGGCCCACCCGTTGCTGCATACCGCCGGAAAGCTGGTCCGGGTAGGAGTTCTCGTACCCGGAAAGCCCCACCAGCTCCACGACCTCCAGGGCCCGCTTCATGCGCTCGGCCCTGCCCATCCCGCGTATCTCGAGCCCGAAGGCGACGTTGTCGACGACACGCCGGTGCGGCAGCAGCCCGAAGTGCTGGAAGACCATGGAGAACTTCTCGCGCCGCAGCTCGCGCAGGCGCTTGTCGTCGGCGTCGCGGATGTTCTCGCCCTCGAAGACGATCTCACCGGCGGTCGGTTCGATCAGCCGGGTGAGACATCGCACCAGGGTCGACTTGCCGGAACCCGACAGACCCATGACCACGAACACCTCGCCGGGCGCCACGTCGAAGTCGATGTCCCTTACGGCGGCGGTGCATCCCGTACGGTCCATCAGCTCGCGCCGGGTGAGCCCGCACAGCTCCTCCGACTCCGGCACCCGCTCGGCCTTCGGTCCGAACACCTTCCACAGGCCGCGCACGGAGATGACCGGCGTGCCGTCCGAGTCCTGGGACGTGCCGCGCCGCTGCGGCACCTCGGTCTGTACTGGGGTCACGATCGACCTCTTTTCGGCGTTCAGCCGCGGAACCAGTGCTGCGGCCGGGGTTGGATGTTCTGCCAGATGTGCTTGGGCTCTCGGTACTCGTCAAGGCCGCTCGGTCCCAGCTCCCGGCCCACACCGGAGTGCCCGAACCCGCCCCATTCCGCCTGCGGTACGTAGGGGTGGTAGTCGTTGATCCACACGGTGCCGTGGCGCAGCCGCCGGGCGACCCGCTGGGCCTTGCCCGCGTCCTGCGTCCAGACGGCGCCCGCGAGGCCGTAGTCGGTGTCGTTGGCGATGCGTACGGCGTCGTCCTCGTCCCCGTCCTTGAAACGCTCGACGGTCAGTACGGGCCCGAAGGACTCCTCGTGCACCACCCGCATGTCCTGCGTGCACTCGTCGAGGATCGTGGGCGGGTAGTAGTGGCCGCCGGCGAGCGCGGGATCGTCCGGCCGCTCACCGCCGCAGCGCAGTACGGCACCCTCGGCGAGCCCGGCGGCGACGTACGCCTCGACCTTCGCCAGGTGCCCGGCGGAGATCAGCGCGCCGGTCTCGGCCTCGGCGTCGAAGGGCCCGCCGAGCCGGATCTGCCGCGCCCGGCGCACCACCTCGTCGACGAAGCGGTCGTGGAGGGAGTCCTCGACGATGAGCCGCGCACCGGCGGAGCAGACCTGCCCGGAGTGCAGGAAGACGGCGGTGAGGGCGAAGTCGACGGCCGTCTCGAAGTCGGCGTCGGCGAAGACGACGTTGGGGTTCTTGCCGCCGAGTTCCAGGGCCACCTTCTTCACGCCCGCGGCGGCGGTGGCCATGACGCGCTTGCCGGTCTCCAGTCCTCCGGTGAAGGAGACGAGGTCGACGGCGGGGTCCTCGGACAGCGGAGCGCCCACCTCGGGCCCGGCACCGAGAACGAGGTTGCCGACGCCTGCGGGCAGCCCGGCCTCCGCCAGCGCCTTCATCAGGAGGACGGAGGTGGAAGGGGTGAGCTCGCTGGGCTTGAGGACGAACGTGTTGCCGGCGAGGAGGGCCGGGGCGACCTTCCAACTGGCTTGCAGGAGAGGGTAGTTCCAGGGGGCGATCAGCCCACACACTCCCACCGGCTCGTACACGACCCGGCTGACGGCGTCGTCGCGCCCGGTGTCGATCACCCGGCCGGCATCGATACCCCCGATGCCGCCGTAATGGCGGAAACAGGAGACGACGTCGGCGATGTCGTACTCGCTCTCCACCAGCCGCTTGCCGGTGTCCAGCGACTCGGCGCGGGCGAACTCCTTGGCGTCGCGCTCCATGATGTCGGCGGTGCGCAGCAGCAACTGGCCGCGCTCCCGTTCGGGAGTACGCGGCCAGGGTCCTGTGTCGAAGGCCCGACGGGCGGCGGCGATGGCGGCCTCGGCGTCGGGACGCGTCCCTTCCGAGACGGTGGCGACGAGGCTGCCGTCGGCGGGACATCGTATTTCGCGGCGGCCGCCGGCCACCGGCTCCCGCCATTCACCGTCCACGTACAGGTCTGCCACGCGCCAAGCCTTTCAACAGAAATTCGTTGCGCATCGTGCACCCAATTGCTTGTGGTGGAACACCCTCGCGAATGTGCAGACATACGTCAAGTAGTTGACGGATGACGATTTCGACAGGCCTCCCCGGATGCCCAGTCACGCGCCCAGCTGCCCGCACGGTCACGTACGCGGTCACGTACGCGGTCACGTACGCAGTCGCACACACGGCCACGTACGCAGTTGCCCGGCCGCCCTTGACCGGAGCGGCCACCGAGCCGACCATGTTGCGTATCGCTCACCATGTTGTGTAATACGCACCAACGGAGGCTGACGTGTCCACCAAGTTTCCTCGCCCGACGCCTGGCAGTGAGTACGTTCTCACCCTCTCGTGCCCCGACAGCTCGGGACTGGTCCACGCCGTGAGCGGCTTTCTCGTGCGGAACTCGGGAAACATCCTGGAGAGCCAGCAGTTCGATGATCGGCTCCAGGGCCGTTTCTTCATGAGGGTCCACTTCGATGTTTCCGATCCGAACGCGGACCTGGAAAACCTGCGTTACCGATTCGGTCCCGTCGCCGAGGCCTACGGCATCTCCTGGACGCTGCGGGACGCGTCGACGCCGACCCGGACCCTGATCATGGTGTCCAGGTTCGGCCACTGCCTGAACGACCTCCTCTTCCGCTGCCGCACGGGCGGCCTGAACATCGAGATCCCGGCGATCGTCTCCAACCACCGCGACTTCGAGGGCCTGGCGGAGAGCTACGGCATCCCCTTCCACCACATCCCGGTGACCCGGGACACCAAGGCGGAGGCGGAGGCACGACTGCTGGAGCTGGTCCGCGAGCTGGACATCGACCTGGTGGTCCTGGCCCGCTACATGCAGGTTCTCACCGACGACCTGTGCAAGGAGCTGGAGGGCCGGGCCATCAACATCCACCACTCCTTCCTCCCCAGCTTCAAGGGCGCGCGCCCCTACGAGCAGGCGTACGACCGAGGCGTGAAGCTCGTGGGCGCGACGGCGCACTATGTGACGTCCGACCTGGACGAGGGGCAGATCATCGAGCAGGACGTGGTGCGGGTGGACCACTCACTCGACCCCGGGGAGCTGGTGACGGTGGGCCGGGACGTGGAGGCGCAGGTGCTGGCGCACGCGGTGAAGTGGCACAGCGAGAGCAGGGTGATGGTGGAGGGGAACCGGACGGTGGTGTTTCGCTGAGGTCGTATACGGGGGGGGTTTCCCACCCACCCGCCCGTCTCGGCATGTTCGCCGGACGGCCTCGAACTTCCCGGTGCCGCCGGGGTCCGGCGTTGGACACCGAGCCGCTCAGCCTTCCCTCCCTCCCACCCACCTGCCCCCACCGCTTCTTCAGCACGGGCCCAGCGCATCCCAGCCCGTCCGGCGTCCGAGAGAGGACGCCGAGGCCGCTCACACATCGGAAGCTGTGGGAGATGGAGAAGCAGTTGCCCGTCCCGGACTGGCACGAGACGATTACCGATGCCTTCAAGCTGCCGGTGGAGGAGATACGCAGGGCCGTGACCGCATCTCGGCAGCATCGGCGGCAGCCAGACAAGGGGACGGACGTGGACCGAAGGAAGTTCTTAGGGACGGCAGCGGTAGCGGCGGCGGGCATCGTCACCCTGCCTGGCATCGCGCAGGCCAGAGAAGGCATCGACCGTGCCTTGAGCGGCTCGGACGCGGGGGATCTCGCCTACCTGGAGAGCGCGTTCGAACGGCACCGGGGCGGATACCGCGGACGTTCGCCGGACGCGGTGCTGGGTGAGATGCACGAGGATCTCGACCTGCTGAAGCACGTCCTCAACCGCCCCCATCCCGCCGGTACGCGGGCTGAGCTGGCCCGTACGACGGCGGGCATCACCGGACTGGTCGCGATCGTCCAGCACGACCGGGGCGACCAGCGCGACGCCCACCGGTGGTTCGCCACGGCGGAGAAGGCGGCCCGGGAGTCGGGCGATACGCGGATGACGGCCTGGGTCCTGGCCCGGCACGCGATGGTGCCCCTCAACTACGGCGCACCGCAGGCGGCGGCGAAGCTCGCCCAGCGTGCCCGCGTCGAGGCAGGCGGTTCGCTCTCGGCCGCCGCCGCCCTGTCGACGGTGGTGCTGGCACGGGCCCTCGCCGCAGCAGGCGACCACGAGGGAGCAGCGCGGGCGGTGCGCGACGCACGGAACCTGGCGGAACGTCTGGACGGGCCCGAGAGCGCGGACACCTGGTTCGGCTACCCCCTCCAGAAGCACCACGTCCACCTCTCCCAGGCGTACACGCTCCTCGGCGACACGGAAGCGGCCTACGCGGCGCAGGAGAACGCGCTGGACCTGACCCGCTCCCCATCCGTGATGGTCCGTGCCCTTCTCGCGATGGACACGGCGGCATGCCTGCGGGTGGGCGGCGACCCCACGGCCGCTGCCGACATGGCCGCCGGAGTGTTCGAGCGTCTCCCAACGAGCTACCGAGAGGGCTTGGTCAGGTCGCGGGCCGAAGGCTTGCGCCGGACGCTCACCGGACGCCCCCACGACCGTCTCGGCGAAGCGCTGACCTGACGTAACGGCTACGACTGCTCCGTGTGCTCGACAGCCGCCCGGTGCCGAGCACGCAACACGCGGCAGTCGGTCTCCTTACTCAGGTCCCGTTCGGTTCTGGCGACCGCCTCGGCCCGGTCGAGTTCCTCGCAGACCTGGCATTCGACGGACACGGCGGGCGGTTCGATGAGCGTGGTCATGGCGTCGGTCCTTCTCTCGTTGTCGTCGGTCGCCGAACCGGGCTATGGGTGGCTCGTACGACCGGGGCGGGGGCTGGTGGGGTGAGCGTTCCGGCGTGGGCGCCCGGACAGGCCGTACAGAAAACGTGAACCGGCAGTCCGCATCGCGGATGACGGCGGACAACGGGTCGCCGCTCTTGATCCGCTCGCGGGCGACGCGCTGCTCTTCCCGGCTTGTGCACCAGAGGCGGAGTTCCGTTGGGCAGTCCGGGGCGGGCGTCGACTCCTGGCGCATGGCCGGCCGCACCCATGCCGAACGCGTCGGGTCAGGGTCGAGCCGGTCCGCGATGCGCAGTGCCTCGCCGCGCAGCCACCGAAGCGCCAGTACGGGAGAAATGGTCTGGAAGGTGGCCAGGACGTAGGGCACCTCGTGGTCCTGGCCGTATACAAGCCCTACGGCGAGGACTTCGCACCCGTAGTGCGGCAGCGCCGGTGTCCTGTTCACGCCGAACCCGCCCGCCACATCACCCACGGGCGCTCGATCACCTCGGCGTAGCTGGTGTGCTCGGGGTGCTCCCGCAGGTGGGCGAACGCCCAGTCCTGCGAGCCGACGGGATCCGTGCCCGGCTCCGATCGCGCACCACACTCGGTGTCGTCGTCCCTGAGAGCGAGACACCGGAACGCGTACGTGAGCGGCGAGGCGTCGTCGTCCTGGTCAGGGCGCAACGTCCACTGGACGAACCGGAACAGGCGAGCGGCCGCGGCAGTCACAGCCGCTCACCCCGGCTTCGCGCGTTCACGCGGGCGGTCTCGGCCCGCAGCCGCTGTTCGGGACTCGCCGGCCGCACGTCCTCGGGGGCGACGGTCCATTCGGTTCCGCCCACGACAGGACGGAGGGACCAGAGGCCGCACCACTCGCCGCGAAACTCACCGATCCGGTCCTGCGCGTCCACCAAGAACGTGCCGGGGGCCGGGAGGGTGGGGGGCTCCTGCCTTTGCGCAGGGCTGTCCTCGCCGGTCACGACAACTCCTCTCTGTAGCGGTTCCACTACCAAGGGGAGTCAGCGTGGCCTACAGTTGGAATGCCTTCAACTTGTTGGCCGCGAATGAAAAGTGAGCGAGAGACCCGGTGAATCGTAAGGAACTGAATCCCGAGAGCAGCCCGGCAGCCGCCTTCGGGGCTCGCCTGCGCAGGCTACGGGAGGACCACGGATGGACGCAGGAAGAGCTCGGCCCGAAGTTGGGGTACTCCGGTACGCACGTCTCGAACGTGGAAACTGGTAACAAGCTGCCGACTCTTCGTTTCTCGCGAAGTGCCGACCTGGTCTTCGGGACTGGCGAGAATCTCGACTCGTTCGAACGCGGATGGCGCGAGATCCGACATGGCGGCCTCTTGGAAGGCTTCCCGGAGTACGGCGGACACGAGGCCCGGGCGGTAGAGATCCGGCTGTACAACATCGGCATCATCCCCGGCCTGTTGCAGACACCGGAGTACGCGCGGGTGTTGGCAGACAGTGCCGTGCGGCGGGGCGCCATCACGCCCGAACAGGCGGATGAACGCGTCTCGTTCCTGGTGGAGCGTCAGTCGGCACTGGTGAGGCTCCGGCCACCCATGGTGTTTGTGGCCATGGACGAAAGTTGCATCCGCCGACCCGTCGGCGGAACCGCCGTCATGGAAGCCCAACTGGCGCGTCTGGCCGAGTTCGCCGAGCTGCCGAACACGCTGCTCCAGGTGGCGCCGTACGAGATCGGCGAGCGACGGCCGTTCAACCTGCCCGTGACCCTCTTGACCCTGCCGGATCGATCAGTTGTCTACTACGCCGAGTCCCAAGCTCAGGGACATCTGGACCGGGAGAGCACGACCGTACTGCCCGTATTGACGGCCTACCATCAACTACAGGCCGAATCGTTGTCCCAAACGGCGTCTGTGGCCATGATCAACCAGCTACGAAAGGGCACACCGTGACGACCGAATCCCCCCGCTGGTTCAAGTCCTCGTACAGCGACAACGGCGGTGACTGCGTTGAGGCCGCCGCCAACCTCGTCGCCTCGCGCGGCATAGTCCCCGTCCGTGACTCCAAGGACCCGAGCGGCCCGGTTCTGGACCTCCCCGTAGGCGCGTTCGCCTCCTTCGTGGCGGGCGTCAAGACCGGAGAGTTCGGCACCTTCTGACCGCAGGCCGGCTGCCCGCCCCCTCAGCCCGTCCGGCGATTGAGGACGAGGCCCCTTCAGGGCCGAAGCGGGGCCTGGGGGCGGCAGCCCCCAGTGAGCGATGTGCATCGTGAAGTCGCAGGTCGCGGGTCTGGTGTGAATGGCGAGTTGGGGGTATTCGTGCCGGTCGGCGGCCGATGACCATGACGTAGACCATCGGGCAGGTCCGGCTCCGGCGGGACGCCGGGTTCGGCCGCACCCGCGACCGGCCCCCGCTTACGATCCGTCAGCAGGTCGGCACGCCGTGAGAACGCGGGAGGGCGTGGGGGACACAGGAGCGGCAGTGGATCGCCGTCGGCCGGAGCGAACTGGACGCTCTCGCCGAGGAGTTGGCCAAGCAGCTTCAGGAGGTCCAGGCCGAGCGGGATGAACTGGCGATCGTGGAGCGGGTGTTGAACCGCCTGGCCGAGCAGGCGCGGGCCGTCGCCGGGGCTGTCGCTCGCTGCGGTATCGGCGGAGGTGGCCGGGCGGGCGGTCCTGCTCATCCCGCACCGCAGCGACGCGGCCGACGAGGGCGCGCCGCCCGGCGGCTACCGCAAGATCCTGGCGATCGTACGCGACCTCCCCAGCCGTACCGGCCGCCTTACCCGAACTGCCCTCTGTCGCTCCGTCAGCTCGCTAGGCTGGAAACTACGCTCCTGACCAGTGGGAATGGTGAAGCCCCACGCAGTGCTCATACTCCAGTCCGGTTTCGCGGTCTATCCGGCAGGTTCGTCGGCGGACCTTGCTCAGGCGACCGTGACCTTGATCGTGTGCCAGCCGGTCGCCCCGTCGGGAAGCGGCTTGTGTGCCTGCCCTGTCTGCACCTGGCCGGTGTGGTCGATGGCGCGTACTTGCAGCTGATGCTTGCCGGGCGTCGCCTGCCACGGCCAGTTCCACTGCCGCCAGGTGTCCACCGACGGGACGGCCGCGAGCATTGCTTGCTGCCATGGTCCGTCATCCACGCGGACCTCCACCGCGCTCACTCCATGATGCTGCGCCCACGCCACTCCGGCCACCATGACCGGACCCCGCTCCAGCCGCCTGCCCGCGGTCGGTGTGTCGATCCGCGACTGTGTCTTCACCGGAGCCAGCGCCGCGTAATCCCGCCGTACCCAATAGGCGCTGAAGTCCGAGAAGCTGCTCAGTTCCAGCTCCGTCAGCCACTTCGTCGCCGATACGTATCCATACAGTCCGGGCACCACCATCCGGACCGGAAACCCGTGCTCGACCGGCAGTGGCTCCCCGTTCATCCCGACCGCCAGCAACGCGTCCCGCCCGTCACGCAACGCCGCCGTCGGCGTACCGGCCGTATAGCCGTCCACGGAACGGCTCACCACCTGGTCCGCCCCGTCATCCGGCTCGACTTCGTCCAGCAGATCCTTGATCGACACCCCCAGCCAGCGCGCGTTGCCGACCAGCTCACCACCGACCTCGTTGGACACACATGTCAGTGTGATGTACCGCTCCACCATCGGCCGTGCCAGCAGTTGCTCGTACGTCAACGTCAGCGGCCGTTTCACCCGGCCATGAATCCTCAGCCGCCAGTCCTTCGGTTCCATCTGGGGCACCGTCAACGCGGTGTCGATCCGGTAGAAGTCCGCATTCGCGGTCACGAACTTCGCCACTCCGGGCACGCCGGCGGAGACCTTGGCGGGCAAGGGCGGTGCCGGGCTCGACGGGGACGGAAGAACCACCGCGGCGCGGGCCGCGGCCACACGCTGTGCCCAGAGCCGACGTCCGCCCGGTACGGCCACCGCGGCCGCACCGATCGCCCCGTACGCCAGCACGAGAAACCGTCTCCGGCCCGGTGGCTGTCCCACGCCGTCCACCACCGGGACACCGGTGTCCGGCGACGGCAAGCGGACGCCCCGCACGGGGGCGGGCACTTCCCGCCCCGCCCCGCCCCCGTCCGGGCCGGTGTCGCCGCTCAGGTCCCGCGCCGACACCGCCGCACGGCGCGGCAGGGTGCGACGCAGCAGTGCCAGAAGGCCGGCGGCAGCCAGTGCCCCGGCCACCGACGGCAGCGGGTACGCCCACGTGGCGCTGGAGCGGGTCGCTGACGCGAGTACGCCGATCATCCCGAACACAGCGACCCCGGCCAGCCCGTACCCGAGCCGGCGCATGGCCATGACACCGATGATCGCGGCGAAGACCGCCAGCACCAGCACGATTCCCGCCTGCAGCGCCAGCTTGTCGTACGTGTAGAACACCGCGACCGCGAACTCCTTGACGGGAGCCGGCGCGGCGTCCACGGCGACGCCACCCACCGCCACGAGGGGCGCTGAGGGCCCGCCCGTCGCGGCCGCCACCAGCTCACCGACGCCCAGGGCGAGCGCGGTGGCCGCGACGCCGGCAAGCTCGCCGTACCACTGTTTGAGCGGACGTTCCGGGGCGGGCCGCCCTGCCTCCTGAGCCTCCGCGCCGGCGCCGGACAGCTGTTCGGCGCTCATCGGCCGACCCGGCGTCGCCGGGCGATGCCGACACCCAGCACGACCAGACCGACGAGCGCCACGATCGGCCCGACGACCGCCCACAGCGTCACGCCGCTCATCGCCGAGCCCTTCATGACGTCGATTCCCTGCAAGGTCCAGGTCAGGCCGAAAAAGATCAGCAGGGCGCCGAGGACGAGGACGAGCCAGTTCTTCTTCATGGGGTACCTCCAGATACGGACCGGGGTTCTCGACAACGAGCGTGACGGTTCTGTGGCCGCCGCGGCGACAACGCTTGGTTGGACCCCGCTGTCCACCGATCGACGTACGCACGGCTCCACCGGTGCGTGGACGTTCTCCGGCGCCGAGCCGGGCACCTTGGACATGGGTGCTCATAGACTCTGACGGCCGGATCACGGCGAGCGAAGGCGGGCAGGAGGTGACAGTGCGCAGCACCGTCGACTTCGGATTCCGCTACCGCGTCGGATGGCATGTCCTCGTCGGCGCCGTCGCGATACCTCTTGCCGTCGCCATCGCGGCCGACGTCACCGTGGCGCTCGGGCAACGCATGCTCGCTCTCATCACACTCGCCGTCATCGTCGCCTGGTACGCCCTGGTCGCTCCGCGGGCCATGGAAAACCGCGACGAGCGTTGGGGCGCGGTCTATTTCGCTGCCCTCGCGGTCGCGTTCCCGCTCCTGCTCGCCATCGCCCCGATCGGTGGCGCACTGCTGTTCGCGCTCTGCCCGCAGCTGTTCGTGATGGTCGCGAGGTGGCGCGTACGCCTGCCACTGCTGTCGGTCCTCTACGCCGAACTCGCCTGGGCCATGCTGGCGAGGACCGGCATCAGCCGCTACACGCTGGCGATGGCCGGCGTGACCGTTCTCATACCCATGACCGTGACGATCCTCGCGGGCGCCTATCTGACCGGCATCCGCGAGCAGAACCGCAAACGGGCCGAGCTGATCGAGGAACTGACCCGGACCCGGGCCGCACTGGAACACGCGGGCCACGAGGCCGGCGTCCATGCCGAACGTGAACGCCTGGCCGCCGAGATCCACGACACCCTGGCACAGGGCTTCACCAGCATCCTCATGCTCGCCCAGGCCGCGCGGACAACCCTGTTCCGTGATGCGACAGCCGCCGACGGTCAGCTCGACATCATGGAGAAAACCGCCCGCGAGAACCTCGCGGAAGCACGCTCGCTGATCGCCGCGTTGGCCCCCGTCGACCTGACCGGCCGCGGCCTCGCGGATGCCCTGGACCGGCTCGCCGCCCGGCACACCCGCGACACGGGTACACACGTCGAGGTGTCGATCGTCGGCGAGCGGTCCGGCGCGCCCACCGGCACCGACATCGCCCTGCTGCGCACCGCGCAGGAGGCCCTGACCAATGTCGGCAAGCATGCCGGCGCCACGGAAGTACGGATCGAACTACGCCACTACCACAGCCTCATGGCACTGGCAGTGACCGATGACGGCCAGGGCTTCGCCCCGGCCGTCATCCGGGGTGGATACGGCCTGCTCGGCATTCGCACCCGCGCCTCCAGCCTCGGCGGAACCTGCACGGTGCGATCGGCTCCTGGCCAAGGCACCACGGTGCGGGTCGAGCTGCCGCTGACCCCGGCCGGGCAGCCGGCGCGTAGCCTGCAGCCACCGCATGACCCCGGCCCCACACCCGACCACTGAGCGGGCGGAACCAGCTCGATGACTGTCAACATCCTGATCGTCGACGACCATCCCGTCGTACGCTTCGGCCTCCGCGGCATGCTCGACGCCTACGACGACCTGCGAGTCGTCGGCGAGGCCGGCTCCGGCGACGAGGCGATCGTCCTCGCCGCCGCAACGCGCCCGCACGTCGTCCTGATGGACCTGCGGATGCCGGGTACCGACGGCGCCACCGCGACGGCGCGCATCCGCCAGGAGCACCCCGGCATTCGCGTACTCGTGCTGACCACCTACGAAGGCGACACCGACATCCTGCCGGCGATCGAGGCCGGCGCCACCGGCTACCTGCTCAAGGACACCCCGATCGGCACCCTGACCGACGCCATCCGGGCGGCCGCCCGCGGCGAAACCGTCCTCGCCCCGCCGGTGGCCACCCGGCTGGTGACCCACATGCAGGCGCCGTCCGGGGAGCAGTTGACCCCCCGCGAGGTTCAGGTACTCGGCCTCGTCGCACGCGGTCTGTCCAACAGCGAGATCGGCCGGCAGCTGTACATCGCCGAAGCGACGGTGAAGACACACCTACTGCGAACGTTCGTCAAGCTGAGCGTCAACGACCGCACCGCAGCGGTCACCCTCGCCCTCTCCCAGGGCATCCTCACCTCACCGCACCAGT
>Ga0136846_1240354_pt1 | contig 28581 bp, 17 predicted proteins | sample HopSoiMetagenom2_FD_96841 | JGI IMG/M metagenome (GOLD analysis project Ga0136846, IMG submission 96841) | Grasslands soil microbial communities from Hopland, California, USA - 2 Assembly 2016 (version 4) | ecosystem: Environmental > Terrestrial > Soil > Grasslands | place: USA: Hopland... | reverse complement strand
GACGTCAACGCGGCAGGTTCCTATTTCGCGATGATGCTCTTCATCGCTCTCGGTCTGGCGCGTCGCGGATGGCGGGCCGCGCCGGCGGGCGTCATGTTGATAATCCTGGGACTATGGATCTCGGGATCCCGGGTCGCCATGGCCGCCGTGCTGATCACGGCCACGCTCGCAGGTGCGATGGTGGTGGTCCGGCAGTCCACGCATCGAAAGGCCATGGCTGCGGCGGCGCTCGCGGCGGCAGTCGCTCTCGTCGCGCTCGCCGGGTGGCGATGGTACCCGCAAGGCAGGAACCTCGATCCCGCCTATGCGCTCTCATTTCGGGTGGAGATGGCGAGGGCGGCGCTCCAGTTGACGAGAACGGCACCCTTCTTCGGCGTCGGCCTGGGCGAGTTCCAGCCGCGCTCGGCGCAGTACGCCAGCGTCCCGGAGAACGCGCACAACAATTTCCTGCAAGTCATGGCCGAACTCGGGATCCCCGCCCTGGTGCTGTTCGTGGCTGTGATCGGGTGGGCGCTGCGCCAGGAGTGGCGGCGCGCGAACGAAGCCGGTCGGAGGTGGGGCCTCTGTGCAGGACTCACAGCCTTCCTTCTCACGTGCCTCGGCGGCCATCCTCTGCTTGTGCCGCCGGCGGCGTACGCATTCTGGATCGCGCTCGGCGTCGCCGGGGCCGGATCGCCGGGTGATGATCGACGTGGCGTTCGACGGATGCGGCTCACGGCAATCGCAATGATCGGGTTCCTCATTGCAGTGCTTCCGTTCCGCGTCGCTGCAGTCAGTCGCCGGGCGGACCTCGAACATGCGGCCATCGGCTTCGCTCACCTCTGGGAGCACGAAGCGGACGGGCTCCCGTATCGATGGGCGGGCGGTCAGTGCGCCTTCTTCGTCAGCACGTCGGCGCGCGCGGTCGCGATTCCTTTACGGGCGGCACCGACCGGGCCGGCGGCCGTCGAAGTGCGCATCATGATTGACGGACGCGAGGCGGATCGCGTGCTGCTCGCGGCGAGTCAGGGGTGGCGGACGGTCCGGCTGGAGTTTGTCCCGCGCACGTCGGCGCGCTTCAGCCGCGTCGATCTCGAGACGCGCGTTCAAGGGACATCCGAGCTGCTTACGCAACAGCCGACGAACAGCAGCGGCGCGTTGATGGTGGGCCGGCCGGCGGTCGGCTATTGAGAGGACAGACAGGCCGTTCAGGCTGAAGAAACCAGCGTCTCGAGACGAAAACTGACCCGGAGCAGCGTGACGTCATTCAACCGGCACACTTCCTCCATCCTCAGCGCGCGATTGCGATCCAGGTGGCGTGTACCGATAACGACGACATCAACCAGCCCCGCCTCGATCAGCTCGACGAGCTTCTGCTCCCCGCCGAGGACGGGGTATCCCTGCACGCGCAGGCTGTGTCTCATCGGATCGTCATCAATGAACCCGATCATGCGGTAATACATCCGCGGGTCCGCGAGCATCTCGCGCATGATCAGCGAAGCCGCCTCGCTGGCCCCGTAAATCAGCAGCCGCGTGCCGCTTCTCCGTCTTCTCGCGAATTCGCCAATCAATCGAAACGACGCGCGAGAACCGCACAGCAAGAGCATGAGCAGGGCGGCGTAGATGACGAACACACCGCGCGAGTAGTTCTCGAACCGGTACAGGTAGACAACCGCCACGATCACCGACACGGTACCGGCGGCCACCGCCTTCCCGAAGACCACGCCGTCCATCAGGCCGAAGTACCGCCACGCGCCGCGGTAGGCGCCGAAGACGAACAAGGCCAGCATCTGCCCCGCAAGCGCAATCGGGATCGACTGCAGCAGGCTCGGAAGATAGGCGTTCCACTCCGCTCCTTCGAAGCGCAGCCGCCATGCGCCGTAATAGGCAATCACCACGAGGCAGACATCGAGGAGTACCTCCGCGACGCGCCGCTTGTACATGAACTCGATAATCACCGGCGTCGCACGGCGCGCGGCAACCTCGGACGGCTGCTCGTACACACGCACCTGGGCCAGGTAGACCGCGAAGACCGTCATCGCGAGCACGAACACTGCGCCAAGCAGCCACGCGTCCTCGTCCGAAAACCGAGGGATGAGGAAGCCGATCGCCCCGGCGGCTGCGGCGAGGGCCCAGAGCACGCGGACCGCGCTGCGCTCGGACAATCCAATCGCCACGAGCCGATGAGAGGAATGATCGCGTCCGCCTTGCGACACGCGCCGCCCTGAGAGGAGGCGCGAGATGGTGACCAGTGTCGTGTCGAAGATCGGAATCAGGAGCACGAGCATCGGCACTGCGACGATCGACAGCACGCGCGATCGATCGTGCCGGGGTCCGCCGACCGTGAGGGTGAGCGCCGCCAGCGTCAATCCGAGGAACAGGCTGCCGGCGTCGCCCATGAAGATCGATGCGGGATGGATGTTGTAGATCAGGAACCCCGATGTGGCGCCGAGAACGATGGCGAGATACCGGAGCTCTGGACCGACGTCGGTCCGTCCGGCGAGGCCGGCGAAGAGTGCCGCGCCGGCAATCAGCGCGATCCCCGCGCAGAGCCCGTCCATGTTGTCGAGCAGGTTGAACGCATTGGTTACGCCGACGAGCCACACGAGGGTGAGCAGCATGTCGAGCGCGGGCACGTTGGCCCAGTGGAGACGCTGGCCGAAGAACACGAACAGCGATGCGAGTCCGATCTCGGCAATCAGCTTTGTCGAAGGCTTCAGCGACAGAACGTCGTCGGTCAGGCCCACGATGAAGATTACTGCGGCGCCTCCGAGGGGTAGCGCCAGGGAGCGCCAATCGCCACCAATCAGGCCGAGCGACAGCGCTGTGACGGCAATCGCAATGCCGCCGAGTAACGCCGTCGGCCGTTTGTGCCAGCGGTCTTCACGCGGACGGGCGACGTACTCCTTCTTTATCGCGAGCGCCCGGCACAGCGGAACGAGCATGGCCGAGAGCGCGAATGCCGCGAAGAACCAGGCAGTGAGGCCGAGCGCACCCTGCGGAATCGCGTTCATACGCGTTCTGCCGAATGCAGCCGTGTCGTCTCTGGACGGACCAAAGACTGCAGAACCTGCTCGTAACCGTCGATCACGCTGCCCTTCTCGAAATGCGCGCGCAGGTGGGCGCGCCCATTTCGACCGAGCCCGGTGCGCGCCTCGGCCGGGAGCGACCGAACCTGGAGGATGGCTTCGACCAGGGCAGCGGCATCGCCAGGCTCGGACGTGACGCCGGCATTCGCCGAGCGCACGAGGTCGGCCGCCGCGCCGCCGGTGGCGCAGACGACGGGCCGGCCGGCGGCCAGATATGCCAGGATCTTCGTCGGGATCGCGTGATCCGCGATGTGCGAACGTCTGAGATGGACGAGCAGCACGTCAGCCGAGTGCATGAAGGCCGGCATCTCCGCCGCCGGGTGGCGTCCGACGAACTGCACGTTGGACAGCGTCTGATCCCTGGCGAGCCTTTCGAGGCGTTCTCGGTCCGATCCGTCGCCCACCAGCACGAAGACCATGTCCCTGCGTTCGCGCAGATGCGCCGCTGCCTCGATGACCGTTTCGAGACCCTGGACCATTCCAAGATTCCCGCAAAACATGATCACGAACTTGTCGCCCCAGCCGAACTCCCGGCGCACGTCCCGCGTCGATTCACGTTCGAACGGTGAGCTGTCCAGCCAATGGTGCGCAACGCTGATCTTGCCCGCGGGAACGCCGCGCTCGCGCAGATATGCTGCCGCGGCATCGCTCACCACCAGAATCCGTGGCGCGCGGCGATAGACCCAATCGGCCAGGCGATAGAGCGCGTTGACGAGCCGGCCCGGTCGCATCAGCCCGGATGCGAGCGCACTCTCGGGCCACAGATCCTGCACGTCATAGACGAACGGCACGCGTTTCAACTTGCTGATGATCCAGGCGCTGACGCCGACGGTGAGCGGCGGATGCCAGACGTACAGGACGTCGCACGCCGGCGCCAGCCACGCCGCCTGGATCGACGAGAGCATCCACGTCAGGTAGTTGACGACTCGCAGGCTGCTTCGCTCGCCGTGGTACGGATAGATGAACGTCCGCAGCACCCGCACGCCACTGCGGAGTTCCCATCGCCACAGCGCCAGCCGGTACCCCGGATAGAGTTGCCCGCTGGGGTAATGCGGAAACGCGGTGACGACCGTCACCTCGTGTCCGCGGCGCTGCAGTTCGCGCGCGAGCTCCCCCGTTTTGGGAATGGGCTCGGGGTCGTGATAGATGGACAGGATCAGAACACGCATCTGGACGTTCACATGTGACGACGGATGCTCGTATATCCCAGTACGATTTTCGTGACGGTGCGCGAGACGTCAGGCAGGACATACTCGCGCGGTGGCGTCCAGTCCGACGGCGTGTCGAGCGCCACGGATAACGCGCGGCGGATATCGTCGCCGGCCGATCCGCTGAGCACGTTGCTCCCACACTCGATCGTCTCTGCGCGTTCGGTGACGTCGCGAAGCGTCACGTTCGGCACGCCAAAGATCGCGCATTCCTCCTGCACGGTGCCGGAGTCCGACAGCACGGCGCGCGCGCGCTTCTCGAGTTTCACGAAATCGAAGAATCCGAGCGGCCGCAACAGCGTCATGCCGTTTCCGCGCAATCCGAACTGCTGCATGCGATCGGCCGTCCGCGGATGCACGCTCACGAGCACCGGCAGACGATGCGCCTCTCCGGCCGCGACGAGCGCCTCGAGAATACGCGACAGACGCTGCGGCTCGTCGACATTTTCGGCGCGATGAAGCGTGACCAGCAGATAGCCGCGGTCGCTGACGTTTTGACGATCGAGGACATCGCTGGCGTCAATCCGGGGGGCGTAGCACTGCAGGACTTCGTAAATGGGATTTCCCGTCACGAAAATGCGCTCGCGCTCGATCCCTTCGCGCACCAGGTTGTCTTTGCTGCGCTCGGTATATGGCATCAGAACCGTGCTCGAGTGATCGATGACGCGGCGGTTGATTTCCTCCGGCACGCGATCGTCGTAACACCGGTTCCCTGCTTCCATGTGGTAGACCGGAATCCCCAGGCGCGCTGCCACGATTGCAGCGAGTCCACTCGTCGTATCGCCGAGAATCAGAAGGCGATCGGGTTTTACGCGCCCAAGCACCTCGCCTGACTTTTCGAAAATGGCGGCCGCCTGAGCGGCGAAGCCACCGGTCGCGCCAATCTCGAGATGCTCGTCCGGCGCTCGGACGCCGAGCTCGCGAAAAAACACGTCGCTCAGCTGCGGATCGTAATTCTGTCCCGTGTGCACCAGCACCTGCGTGCAGAATCGATCGAGCACGCGGATCACGGCGCTCAGCCGGATAATCTCGGGCCGCGTCCCGAACAGCGTCACGAGCTTCATGTCGTCACGCGCTGGCCCGCGCGGTAAGGCGCGAGCATCGCCTCGAGCGCGGCACGGTCGAGCGTCACCTCAGACGAGGAATATTCATCGGTGCGCGCCGGGGACGCGATCGATTGCTGCCGCAGTTCGGGCAGCATCGGGCAGATCACGAAGTAACCGCCGCGCTCAACCGTCCGATGGCATTCCTCTTCGGAGACCATGATCTCGTGGATCTTTTCGCCCGGCCGGATCCCGGTGTAGACGACGGGGATGTTGCGGCTGTTGATGAGCGTGTCAGCGACGTCGACCACCCGCGCGGCGGGCACGATGGGCACGTATGTTTCTCCCGGCAGGGCATGCTGGATCGCCGCGAAGACGGTGTCCACCGCTCGATCGAGGCTGAGCAGAAAGCGCGTCATCTCGCGAAGGGTAATCGTCACCGGCCCTCCGTTCGCGATCTGATCGACGAAGAGCGGCACCACGGAGCCGCGTGACGCGATCACATTGCCGTACCGCACGCAGACGAACCGCGTCCCCGGGGAGTTGAGGTTCGCTTCGACCAGAATCCGCTCCATGACCGCCTTGGTCATGCCCATGACGTTGATCGGTTTGCATGCCTTGTCGGTCGACACGCCCGCCACGACCTTCACCGGCAGGCGCCGCTCGCGTATCGCCCGGACCAGATTGAGCGCACCTATGACGTTCGTCGCGACGGCCTCGTCCGGGAAGTACTCGCAGGACGGGACCTGCTTCAGTGCCGCGGCGTGAATCACTACGTCGGCATCCGCAAGGGCTCTCGAGAGAGAGGCATAGTCGCGGACGTCACCGATCCGGAACGATAGCAGTTCCTTCGAGTGCCGATAGATGACATCGTCTGTCGCCGACTCGCGGTGCAGGTACGAGAGCCGCATGTCATGCTGCTTGGCTTCGTCGCGCGAGAACACCGTCACGCGCGCCGGCCGGCCCGCGTCGCCCGACAGCAGGCGACCCACCACGGTTTTCCCGAGCGACCCCGTACCGCCGGTCACAAGTACCCGCAAACCTTCAAACACGTGTCTGTCTCCACTCTTCGTAGGGACTCGGATCCGCTGTCAATGCAGCGATCATCGCGTCCCAGCCGGGAATCTCCAGGCCCGTCGCCTCCCGGAACACTGCATCGTCGAGCGTTCGATCGATCCACACGGCGTCGCTTGGCTCGATGAACGTGTTCGCGCCGTACGCCTGATTCAGCCGGCACAGCAGATCGTACTTGGCGATTGGCTCCGAGGCCACGTGATACACGCCTTCGAGCGTTGGGTGATGCTCGATCACATCCGCCAGCACGCCGGCCAGCGCGCTCGTTGTCAGCCCTGAGAAACGCGCCCCTGTGTAGCCCTCGATGCGTTTGCCCCGCTGGCTGAGAAACCATTCGAGAAGCCCGGTGGTGGCCGAGAGCTCGCGCCCGATTATCGACGTGCGCACGGTCAGGCACCCAGGGCCGCCGATTTCGCCCAGCAGTTTGGTGCGACCGTACAAGTCCGTCGCATCCGGGATGTCACGCTCCGAATAGTTTCCGCGTTTTCCGGAAAAGACGCAGTCCGTGCTGATATGAATCGTTCGAGCACCCACCTCACGAGCGAGCGCCGCAAGGCGGTGTGGTAACAGCGCGTTGATCGTGATGCTCGGGATGGGATCAGCGGCCGCCTGGAGCTGCTTCACGATGCCAACACAGTTCACGATCACCGTCGGCCGCGCCGTGGCGCAGGCACGAACCACGGCGTCGAAATCGTCGACATTGACGCCAGCTATGATGCGGTCGCCCGGAAACAGCCCTGGTGCCGCATGCACCTGCGCCTGCCGGACCGTCACCCACGTGTCGACTCGGTCCCTCAGAAACTGCGACACCTTGTGCCCGAGCATGCCGGTGCCGCCGATGACCAGCACGCGAGGATAACGTGAGCTGCTCATGCGGTCGCGCGCTCCAGTTCGACGATGGTGCAATCGCGCGTCGCTTCCCATGTAAACGTTGCCGCGCGGCGACGGGCAGCGGTGCCGAGCCGATCCTGCTCGAGGCGATCGTCGAGGATCGCCGCGACGTGGCCCGCCAGCGCAGCGGAATCCCCTGTGGCGTAGTACCGCGCAGCGTCCACGAAGAACTCCGGCATCGGCGCGCGGTCCACGGACACGATCGCGCATCCATGGCTCATCGCCTCGAGCGCGGTATTGGGGCACGCCTCCGCCCGGCTCGTCATGACGAACGTCGACGAGGCGCGAAAGGCGCGCGACATCGACCCCGCATCCAGGTGTCCGGCCCACGTGATGCGATCGGCCAGACCGAGATCCACGATGAGACGGCGCAGTCCGGCAGCATATCGTTCGCATCCCGGGTCGACCTGTCCCGCGATCTCGAGACGCACATCAGGACCGAGCAATGCCAGCGCGCGTACTGCATCCTCGAGCCCGCGGGCCGGACGGATCGAGCCCGCAGTGAACACCGTCCGCGCCGCTGCACGTGGCGTCACGGGGACCTCGGGCGGATCGACACCGTGATACGCGAGCCCGACGCACGCCGGATCCATATGCCATCGTGAGACGATGAAATCGCGCACGTGCGCTGAAACTGCGATGACGCGAGATGCCGCGCGGCACGCGCGCCGCGCCTCCCACGCGCGCGCCAGGTTCTTGAGTCCTTCCGCGAACGTGTTGCCGCCGAAGGGGACCGTCAGCGGCTCCATGTTCCGCACCATCGTCACAACCGGAATCGATCCAAACGCGGCATGGCGCGCGGTTGGCACGAACACGACGTCAGGCGCGAGCACGGCGATGTCGCGCGCCAGCGCGGGATACCCGCGGCGCGCGTCATTCAGCCCCCACGATCGCACATCAATATGGGAATCAATGCCAGCCGCAGCCGAGCCAGGAACGAACACCGTCAATCGGCTGATTCGCCGGTCGGCCGCGAGCAGCGGCATCAGCCGGGTGAGATATTTCCGGTAGCCGCCGCTCAGGCCGCCCGCGGTCAGGTTCGCGACGACAACCTTCATCATGCGTGGGCGGCGACACGTGCAGGGCGACGTCCGCGTCCCACGACGAGTCCGCGCCTGAAGACTTCGATATCGTCCAGTCCGGCCTCTTCGAACCACTTGCGCACCGTCGCCGCGGTCTGCGGCTGATCGTGTAACGGGGCAAGCATGTCGAAGGTATCGAGCACGGCCCATTCCTTCAACTGCTGTGGGGTCAGCGGCAGGAGTCCTTCGTAGTTCGCGATCGGAAGGGCATGACGCAGGCCGCGGCCGACACGCGGCACCCGTCCGAGCGCAAGACTCACCGGCCAGAGCGCGTTCACCATTCTCGTCACGAGCGCGAACAGCCGCGCGGGCGGCAGCCGGCGGGTCAACGGACGCAGCCAGTACTTCGGCCAGACGATGTTCAGCGCGATCCGGGGGTAGAGGTCGACGGCGAGGTGGCCGCCGTCACGCACATGGGCGGTGAGAGCGACAAACGATCGGTGCACATCCGGCGTGTGCTGCAGCACGCCGAAACAGTACACGTAATCGAATGCGTGCGCGGAAAACGGCAGCTGGTACACGTCTCCCTGGATCACGTCGAGGCGCGGATGCGGCCCGAGGTTGGCGCGGCAGGCGTCGACGGCACTGGAGTAATCGACAGCCACGAGTCGCGCACCGGCGTCGAGCGCAATCTCCGCGAAGCGTCCCGCGCCGCAACCGACGTCCAGCGTCCACCGCGCCGTCATCGCTGATGGCGTCCATCCCGACTGTGAGAAGAATCGATTCCTGGTAATCGGCTGGCCTGTCGCACTGTCGAGCTGGGTTCGCCTAAACCGGTTCCACTGAAGACCGAAGTTGCTCGAATAGTTCTCGGCGGGCACGAACCGCGGCACGCCGCGCACGATCGGGTAAGCCGCCGCGCAGCGGGAACACCGCAAGGTCCCCGACTCGATCTCACGATCCCCCTCGCGCCTGCCGTCCAGCAATAGCCCAGCGTGGCACTGCGGACACGCCAGGATCGTCAAGAGATCACGATTCATTCTTCAGGGACGCAGGAGCTGTGTGGCCGTAACCGTTGATTGTATGCAGGTTAGTTGACCCAGTCAACGCTGAGCGCGCTTCGACGTTCGAATCGGACGACCATGAGATGCCGTTTCGACCTCATGTGAACCGGCTGCACCACTCTGAGAAATCTCCTTCCTACCGGTAGGCCCGATCCGCTCGCCGATTTGCGCGTTCCTCCGCAAAAACACTCGTCGGCATCCGGATACTGCTGGGCACGCCACTTGCCTCAGCCGTATCGGGAGGCAAGTGAAAATGCCGAAGGCAGTCCTGCGAACCGGCGTTCTTTTATCATTTCTCGCGATCACCCCGGTTGCCGTGATCGCTCAAGACCTCGATCTCGCAACCAACGGAGCCGACGTGCGGTGGCGCGGCGTCACAGCGGGCGCCGTCGCGGGAACCTACCTTGATCAAGGCACGATGAACAATGACGGACGGAAAGATCTGATCATTGGCGCGCCGGGTAGTGCTGGAGATCCCGGTCATGTCTACATCGTGTTTGCCGGACCGGTTCCTTCTGCTGGCGAACACGCCCTCAGTACGGCCTCAGTGGTAATAACCGGCGTTGCCGCCGGTGATGGATTCGGCACCTCAGTCGCAGCTGGCAACATTCTGAACCTCGACGGAACCGATCCGCGCAACCTGATAGTCGGCGCGCCGAATGCCGCAGGTGGAAGCGGAATCGTGTACGTCTTCAACGCCCCCTTGGGCTCGAACGCTGCGACACAAAACCTTTCCGCGACAACGGCAAGTGTCGTCGTGCATGGCGCGCCTGGTGATCGCCTGGGATCGGCAATCGCGACGGCAGACCTCGATGCCGATGGGTTCCGCGAGATCATCATTGGAGCGCCCGGGACGAACCACGTGTACATCATCTGGGGAGGGGCTGCTCTCGCGGGTCAAACGCGGGACATGGCGAGAGTCGACGCGATTGGGCCCGACGTGACGATCACGGGCACCGGAATTGGCGGCGTCCTCACTGCCGGCCCCTTCACCGGCGACAACATTTACGACCTCTTCATCGGCGCGCCCTCGGTCGATCTGGTCTACATGATTCAGGGGCTCGGCACGCGGGGCTACCCACGAAACATGTTCGTGCAGCGTGACGAGACCGCGTACCTCGTGGCATTTCCAGGACAGCAGGCGGGCAGCAGCTTCCGGATGGGCGACTTCGATGGCGATGGCCGCACCGATATTCTCATCGGGGCGCCCGGAACCGGCCCATCGGCACGTGGTGCCGCATACATCATGTGGGGAAAGCAGCCGACGGATCCTCCGCTCACGTCGATGGGACTCGCGGCGGCAGACGTCACGCTGAACGGCCCGGCGCCCGGCGCCCATTTCGGTCAGGTCGTGACGGGAGGAGACATCAATCGTGACACCGGCGAGGACGTGGCCATCCTCGCACCCGGCGCGTCGAGCGGCGGGACCATCTACGTGCACTACGGCCGTCGCAGAAGCACTTACGGGGTTCTGCAAGCGTCGGGCGCGCGAGTCGTCGATACCAGCGACCCCGCGCAAGTCAGCCTGCGAATCATCGGCGATCCTGCCGTGGGCGGAATCCGCACCACAGCGGTGTACGAGGTCACTGGCGAAGGCGCGCGGGATTTGATCGTCGGCTCGCCTCGTGCCACGACGGCTGGCGGATCGACCTCGGGACGGATCTATTTCGTGATCTCCCCGAAGATGAGTTTGTCGGACAACGATGTCGCCGCCACGGCAGTCCAGGGACGAGTCGGTCACCAGAGTATCCAGGTGCTCAATCAAAGTCCCACGTCCATCACGTTCAACGCGCAGTCTGGCATGTCATGGCTCACCGTCGCCCCGGCGTCGGGCACTGCCGTCGCAGGCGCGCCCGGCAACGTCGGCCTCACCGTCGCAGGCACGGGGCTGGCGCCGGGCGACTATGTCGCGCCGTTTACGGTCCGCTCTACGAGTCCGCACTTGACGATGACGCTTGCGGCTAAGGTCCGGATGACCGTCATCACACAGCCAACCGTTGGCGCAAACAAAACCTTCCCCGTCAGTGTGCTGACGCCGGTGACGTGGACGGCGCATTCCACTGGCGGAGCCGCGGGGTTGCTCTACAAGTTCTGGCGATTCGATGCGGCCTCCGGCTGGCACCTCACGCAGGACTGGAGCACGACCAATACGTACACGTGGACACCGACGATGACAGACGTCGGCAGTCACAGTATCCAGGTGTGGGTGAGAACACCGGAGTCGACAGCCACCTCCGATGCGTCTGTCGATTCGGCGACGTTCAGCGTCATCAGACCGGTTCCGGTGATCACCTCGTTCACGAACACGGGTGTGTATCCGCTCGCGCCAAACACGCCGGTCCTGTTCAACGCCAGGGCCACCGGCGGCATTCCACCGATCCAATACCGGTTCTATCTATTCCGTGAAGGTACGGGTTGGAGCATCCTGCAGGACTATAGCGACGCGAATCAAGTGACGTGGACCCCTGCGGCCGCGGGGAATTACGCCATGCAGGTGTGGGTCAGGAGTTCAGGCGTCAGCGATTCCCTCGAGGCGGCGCGAGATTCGGGAAGGCTGAGCGTCTCGACGACGGCGCCGGTCGCGGTCCCGGGTTTGACGGCGGACAGGCCATTCCCGGCGAAGGCAGGGCAGACGATCGCGTTCATAGCGACGGCGACGGGCGGATCGACGGGGCCGTTGCAGTATCAGTTCTGGCGGTTCGATGCGGGTCGGGGGTGGACGATCGGACAGGCGTTCAGTGCCTCGCGCACGTACAGCTGGACGCCCGGAGCGGGAGACATTGGTGATCACGCGGTGCAGGTCTGGGTTCGAAGCGCCGCATCGTCCGCAGCGTTCGAGGGCGTTCGCGACTCGGGGATGTTCAAGGTGGTCGCCGATCCGTTATCGGCACCGTCATTAAAGGCGAACGTCGTTTTCCCGTCGCCACCGAACCGCGCGGTGATATGGACGGTCACCGCGAGCGGCGGCGTTGCGCCGCTCCAGTACCAGTTCTGGGTGTTCCGCGACGGCGCCGGCTGGACGATGGCGCGGGATTACGCGACATCCAACACGTTCACATGGACACCGACAGTGAACGGCACATATGCGCTCCAGGCGTGGGTGCGCAGCACAGGCTCGAGGGCGGCGTTCGACGCCGTGGCGAGCAGCGGCTTCTTCGCTATCCGGGTTGCACCGATCACGCCCGTCCTCGCGACCAACGCCGCGTTCCCGGTGCCGCCCAACCAGACGGTCACGTGGACGGTGACGGCGGGCGGCGGCATCCCGCCGCTGCAGTATCAGTTCTGGGTCTTCCGCCAGGGCGCGGGCTGGACGATGGCACGAGACTACGCGACATCGAACACGCTTGCGTGGACGCCGGGGGTGAGTGGCACCTACTCGCTGCAGGCGTGGGTACGGAGTACAGGGTCGACAGCACCGTACGACGCAGTCGCGAGCACCGGGCTGTTCAACATCCAGGCAGGATCGCCGGCGCAGATCGCGAGGTTCATCGCAAACAGAGCCCTGCCCGCGCCGGTGGGCACGACGATCACCTGGACCGCGACCGGGACCCGCGGCACGGCGGGTCCGCTGCAGTACCGCTTCTGGCGCTTCAGTCGATTGACAGGCGTGTGGACCATCGTGCAGGACTACAGCGCCGCGAACACGTGGTCGTGGAGGACAAGCAGCACAGACAATGGTCAGTACGAGCTGCAGGTCTGGGTCCGAAGCGCGGGGTCGACGGCCGCGTTCGAGGGCTTTGCGTCAAGCGGGCTTATCACGGTGAAATAGCGGCGCTGACGATTTCGCAAGCACGATCCGCTCGGGCGCTCACTGGATTTGAGGCATGTGGTCTTCCTAAGATCCAGTGGGTGCCCTGTCGCACTCAGATTCCAAACGTCCAACGGCGTGCAGTGGCCGCTTCGGCCTCAGTGAACGTATCCCAGGCTGGTCAGCCGCCGCCGCTCGTCCGGCGTGAAGACGAACGGAACCTGCTCACGCCGGGTGCTCGACTCGAAACGTGCACGCAGGAGTTTCCTGAGTGCAGAGGCGGGCGGTGCGTTGACGCTACCAAGGATATTCACCGTCATAGCGGGATCGTTGACCACATCGAACAGTTCATCCGATGGTGTGTGTTTCCGCGGCGTGAGCAGCGCCTGGAACAGAACGGTTGGAAACTCCCCGCGTTCAAACGTCGACGCAACCCGTTCGGGCGGCGCTGATTCTGGCTCGAAGCTCCAGACGAGATCGTCCGCACATGCGGCGGGCTCGACAGCAATCAGCGACGAATCGTAGCGCGCCACCGAATAACGAATGCGCACCGGCCCCCGCATTTTCACGTGCTTGACGAGATCGACACCAGACGGCAGCGAGATCGTCAGCTCAATCAGGCAACCAGGTGTGGCGCGGAGATCGGCGGTGATCCGATACGGCTCGAAATCCAGTGGCGGGATGACGAAGCTCCGACGGTTGTCGACCGTGCTCGCCTCTGCACGGCGGGCGTGCGCGTGGACGCCGCCTGCGATATCCAGTGATTCGATAGCCGCCGTCCGGTATACCCACTCCAGATTCCTCACATAGAAGATCCGCCCGAGGCGCAGCGCGATCGAGCGCGCATAGGACGGATAACCGAGGACCAGCAGCTGTTGCTCCAGCGGGGTATGGTCCGGTGCGCCTCTGAGTAATGGCACGAGGCTGCGGCCGTCTGGGTTGGCCCTGAAGCGGCGTCCCACCAGCTGCAAGAGTGTGGGAGCGAGATCCATGTTGGACACCGCGCTCGACAACCGGCGCGGCTCGATGCCCGCCCCCGCGATTACGAGCGGCACCCTCGTGGTTTCCTGATAGACGTCAGCATGGCCGCCGGTGACGCCATGTTCCGACAACTGCTCACCATGATCGCTGGTGATGATGAGAATGGAGTCGTTCGTGAGCTGCGCGTCCTGGAGCGCCGTCCAGAGCGCCCTGATATGGGCGTCGACGTACCGGATGCCGGAATCGTAGGCTTCGATCGTCGATTCGAGCGATGAATCCGCGGGAAACTTTTCGGGATGTTCGTGATTGACGTAAGGGGCATGAACGTCGAAGTAGTGCACGAACAAGAACAGCGGCCGGCCGGCATCGCTCCGCCGGTGCCGTTCGATCACCCGAACCGCATCCGCGTTGACGGCCTCGGCAGAACGGCGTTCCACGCCGCGCTCGACGGACCTGAATTCGTCAAATCCCTGGCCAAAGCCGTAGCCCGGCGCCAGATGGTATACGGCGGTGACCGCGGCAGTCGCGTATCCGCGCGCGCGGAGCACTTCGGCAACCGTTTCACACTCGTCGCGCAGCTGCATCGCATTCGAGAGCAGTCCGGTACGAAGAGGATGAAGGCCGGTCATCATCGTGGCGTGACTCGGATCCGTCGCCGGCATCGGCACAACAACATCTTCGAAGATCGCTCCACGACTCGCTATGGAGTCGATGAATCCAGACGTATTGCGGCGGTAGCCATACGCGCCGAGATGATCCGCTCTGAGGGTATCGACAGAGATGAGGATGATGTTCGCCGGCCGGTTCGACGGGTTCGAAACCGCCACCAGCGAGACGAGCCCAGCAACGAGCAGAGAAAAGATGAGCGTTATCCCTGCAGATTTATTCATTCGATGACTAGGTACACTGGCGTCAGCACGAACGTCAAGGAATAACGGGGCCAATGCAACGTCTGTTGTGATCCTCGTCAGGTCGTTCAGCACGAAGAGATCGGCATTGTGCGGGGGCGAATCAGCTGGCTCACCGTCTCACTCGCGGTCGCGACAGGTAGTAAGGTGGGACCATGAACATTTCGCGCGCGCGCTTCGCGTCAGTCCTCGTCCTGCTGGCCGCCGCCGATGGTCCGCTCCTATCGCAAGCGCGGGATCCGCGGGCACCCACACCGGCCACTGCATCTACGTTCGCCATTCTCGGAACAGGCTGGGGAGCGCTCGCCGCAGGTCGGACAGACGATGCCGTGAAAGCGGCGGAACGCGTATTGACTCGGCAGCCCGCAGATCACGCCGCACTGGAGCTCAAGATTGAAGCGCTCGCGACGAGCCAGCCGCTGCCGGCGCTCGATGCGTACGAAGCGGCGTTGAGCAGGACCCGGATCGAGGACGTGTTCCTGCTCGTTCCGGTCGCCCGGGGAACGCTCCGGCAGATTGGCGCGGGCGACGATCCTGTGCTGCAGGCAGAGGCGCTTCAGCGGCTCGCGGCAGCGGGTGACGAGGTGGCGGCCGCGCAGTTGCGGGACGTCTCAGAGCGCTCGCGCGGGACCGTCGACGTGCAATTGGCCTTGGCCGGAAATGCCGCAGCGGCGCAGCGACTGCTGCAGCACAACGTGCCCGTTCCCGCACCGACGATGGCGAGAGCTCTGGCCGCCGGGGGTTCGGCAGCAGTTCCGACACTTCGAAGCATGCTGAAGCACCAGGACGCGCCCGTCCGGATGGCGGCGGCCATGAGCCTTGGAAAGATGGGGGCACAAGACGCCGCGCCGGACCTGAAGGCTCTGCTGACCGATCCTGAGACCCGGAGTTTTGCAGCCGTCGCTTTGACCCGCCTCGGCGAACCCGACGGCGAGGCCATCGTCCAGGAATTAATGCAGAGTCCCTCGTTCGACGTGCGCATTCTCGGCGCGGAGGCATATGTAGGAAAGCCTCCAGGTGCCTGGAGCCAGGCCCTGATGCCCGCACTGCAGGATCCGAACGGCCTGACTCGCATTCGCGCCGCTGAACTCCTCGCCCCGGTTGCCCCCGAAGCCGCGCGCGCTGTGCTGATGGAAGCGGCCAACGATCCAAATCCTGTAATCCGCGGCGATGTCTCGCGGGTACTCGAGGTCACCGGACTCGTGCGGCCGACCGAGCCGGGCACGCCCGAAGCCGCTGATTCCATGCCGGTTTCCAAGGCCGTCGCGGCACTGCGCCGGCTCCTGCGGGACGCCGACCCCTCCGTCCGCCTGCACGCCGGGGGGAGTATTTTGGCCGTGGCCAGGGGCCGCTGACAGGCCAACGCATTCACGTCTTTACATGAACCTGCAGAGCGTTTACCCTATTGGTGCTCACCTCCCCAGCCGATAGACCGGGGGTCAATTCTGGCCCTTTGGTACCGCCAGACAACCAATGGAACGCGCAATGACACGAACATTCGCCAGGACTCTTTTCGGGCTCTGCCTCGTCCTTCTCGCTACTCCATCGGCTGCGCAGGTGTCTCGCGTCGGCGACACATTCCAGGTGTGGAGCGCAACGTCACGCGGGTCAGACGTCGCGTACGACTCACGGAACGGCGTCTACTTCGTGGTCGCCGCGCACGGCACGCTGTTCGGACGGTTCGTCAGCGCCGACGGCGGGGTGCTCGGCTCCCCTCTCGCCATTGAGGCCGTGCCCGGGTTCGCGCAGTTCCCGCATGTGACCTATAGCCCGGACGCGGATGGCGGCAGTGGTGCCTTCCTCGTCAGCTGGCACGAGAGCGACGCCTCAGTGCCGAGCATCCACACGCGCCTGGTCAGCTTCACGAAGGGTTTCATTTCCGCCGACCAGAAGACCGTCGGCAACGACACGTACTGGGAAATCATGGGCGCGCCGGTCGTCTACTCTTCGGCGAGCCGCGAATTCCTTCTCGTCTGGCGGCAGTACGCCGACGTCAACATCTTCGCGCTCCGCCTTAGCACGTCGGGCTTACCGGTCGGGAGCGTCATTCCGGTCGCCACTGCGGCCATCTTCGAGAGCGATCCATCCGTCACGTACAACTCGGCTACGGACGAGTACTTCGTCGTCTATCGCGCGGGCAGCGGCAGTTCGTTCAACGTCATGGGCCGGCGGATCCAGGCCGGAACCGGAACGCTGCTGGGCCCAGCGATCCCGATCGGGACTGGCGGCGCCGACGTACGCACGACCGGGGTTACGTACAACGCGACGACCAATCAATATCTCGTCGCATGGCAGCAAGTCCCGCCGGACGCGATCCTGGGGCGTGTGGTGAGTGCCAATGGCACGGCGCTCGGCACGGTCATTCCGCTTTCCGCTCGCTTCGGCACGTACGATTCGCTGTCTGTTGACGCGAACAGCGTGACGGGTACCGCCTTTATGGTGGGGCACGACAAGCTGAGCGTGGAAGACGGCGGAGTCGAGGTCAGCGCCGCCGGGCAACCCGGTCTCGCGACACAAGTGACGGCCGCCGGAGGAGGCGGAAACTTTTATCCGCGCATCACGTCGAACTCGAGCCGTCCCGAATGGCTGGTGGTCAGCTCCAACAACTTCGCTCGCATGACCGGACAGCGAATCGTTACACGATCCCGCGGCGGCGCTGGCGCGCCGCCATCCGGGCCATTGCCGCTCGCCGTTTCGGTCAGCCGCAACGTGACGAGCGCAAGCGTGCCTGAAGGGACACCCGTTACCTGGACCGCGTCCTCGTCAGGCGGAACCGCACCAATCACCTACCAGTTCTGGCGCTTCACGGCAGGCTCCGGATGGACGGTGGCGCAGGCTTACAGCACGTCCAACACGTTGACGTGGACGCCTCCGGCAGGCGATGACCTCATTCAGGTCTGGGCAAAGAACAGCGGCTCGTCTGCCTCACTCGACGCATCGGTGCAGACATCGATCACCGTATCATCTCCGACCGCGCGGGTTACCTCGCTGACCGCGAATGTGGCGTTGCCGCCGGCACCTGGCGTGCCGATCACCTGGACAGCGACCGCTGCGGGTTCTGCGGAGTACCGGTTCTGGACCTACTCCACCAACTCGGGACGCGGCGTGTGGACGATGAGGCGCGACTACAGCAGCACGAACACGCTGACGTGGACGCCTCCGGGCGGGACGAACGCCGTGCAGGTCTGGGTGCGGCGCCCGGGCGCGACGGCGGCATACCAAGATGCGCGGGACAGCGGAATGTTCACCGTGACGAGCAGCGGGGCGCGGCTCGTCAGCCTGACGTCGAACGTCACGTTCCCGACCTCGCCGCAGCAATCGATCACCTGGATGGCGACGGGAACAGGCGGGAGCGCAGCGCTCGAGTACAAGTTCTGGATGCTCGACGAGTCGCTCGGCACCTGGTCGGTCCTGCGCGATTGGGCTGCGTCAAATCAGGTGACCTGGATTCCCGGGACCGCCAACGCCGGACGTCACCGACTCCAGGCCTGGGTGCGGAGCAGCGGATCCCGCCTGCCATGGGAAGACGCACGCGACACCGGCTCATTCACGCTGACCGATGCTCTTCACGTGACCTTGACCCAGAGCCGCGCGCTTGCCGGACTGCGAGCGGCAACGTCCGTGACATTCACGGCGCAGGTGAGCGGCGGGAGCGGACCGTGGGAGTACGTGTTCTATATCTGGAACGGCAGCACCTGGACGCGCCAAGGCAGCTATAGTGCGGCCGCCGGCGCGAACATGTTGACGGTGCCGCTCACCGCCGGAACGAAAGAAGTGCAGGTATGGGTACGCGCCGCGACGGGATCGCACGCCGACCTGGAGAACTGGGCGACCAGCGGGATCTTCGTCGTGAATCCCTGACGGACGGTTCAACGCCACGATCGCAGGGCCGTGACACTGCCGAACCGGACGGTGTCGCGGCCCTGCTGCGACTTTGTGGGCGGGGTTACGCTTTCGTGCTCGCTCCTCCCCTCAGATCGGCTGCGCTGATCATCCAAGGCGGCTCGAAGCGCTTCGCTCCCCTGCACTTACCATCCAGAAGCGCCCCCCCAGAGCCGGGGCACATCTATTGCCTTTTGTCCGGCGTGACATTGAAATTCCGCGCCGCCATCTTTCTCACGCTGCTGATGGCACTGGGTGCGCCGTCCGTGTTGCACGCCCAGTCGGTCACGCTCGCCTGGGACGCCAATACTGAACCCGATATCGCCGGGTACCGACTCTATTTCGGAACCACGCCGGGTGCGTACCCGAACGTCATCGACGTTCACAACGTCACCACGTATCAGCTGACGGGCCTGGACGTCTCGCAGAACTTCTACTTTGCGGTACAGGCGTACTCGACGAGCGGCCTTTCCAGCGAGCTCTCAACCCAGGTGCAACTGCCCGCGCCGGTGCCGCCGGGCACCACCAGGATCAACTCGTTTAGCGCCAGCGCCGGATATCCGCTGCTCGCCGGCGTTCCGGTCACGTGGAGAACCGTCGCCACGAGTCTGCGAGGGGCGGTCGAGTACAAGTACCTGAAAAACACGGCTGCGACGGGCTGGGTCGTGGTGCAGGACTTCAGCCCGGTAGAGACGTTCACGTGGACGCCCGGCTGGAACGATGTTGGAACGCATACCTTGCAGGTGTGGGCGCGCACGGTCGGATCGCCCGCGCCATACGAGGCGTGGATCGGGACGGTGCCCTTCAACGTGAACGCGGCCCCGGTGACGTTCACGTCGAGCGTGGACTTCCCGACGCCGCCAGGGAATCCCGTCCAGTGGACCGCCACCGTGGCCGGCACGCCAGCGGGGTCGACGCTCGAATACAAGTTCTATCTGCGCAACAACGCAACCGGCCAGTGGACGATCCTGCGCGATTACGCGACGAGCAACAAGGCAACCTGGACGCCGGGAGCGACCGGAACATATCTCGTTCAGATATGGGCGCGCCGCGTCGGCAGCGCAGCGCCCTACGAGACGGTCGGCACGACCGGCACATTGACGATCTCGCGCTCACCCCTGCAGGTGACGGCACTGACCGGCAACGTGCAACTGCCCGCGCGGACGGGTACGCCGCTGACGTGGACGGCCCGCGTGAGGGGCGGCTCCCAGGGACCAATCCAATATCAGTTCTATCGGTTCTCGCCGTCGAGCGGCTGGACTATCGTGCAGCCGTACTCTCCCTCGCCGACGTTCTCGTGGACACCGGCATGGAACGAGAGTGGCCAGTATGAACTGCAGGTGTGGGTGAGGAACGGCGGGTCGACCGCTGCCTTCGATGCCGCGCTCGGCACCAGGTTCGCGATCGAGCGCGCGCCCATACACGTGTCGATCAGCCATCAGTTCCCGGTCCCGCCCGGCACGAGCGTCTCGTTCGATGCGAATGTCGCGGACACCAGCGCCGTGTTCGAATATCAGTACTGGCTCTACACTCAGGCCACCGGGACATGGAACATTCTGAGACCGTACAGCACTGACGGAACCGCGACGTGGACCCCCGCGCAGACCGGTTCTTACATGCTGCAGGTGTGGTCGCGCCGTGTAGGCTCGACCGCTCCGTTCGAGACTTATTACGCGAGCCCCACGCTGGACGTGGCCGCTGGCCCGGCGCAGGCACTCTCGGTGACATCCAGTGTCGCACTCCCGGCGGCTGCCGGTACGTCGATCACGTGGACCGCGCTCGCGAGCGGAGGCACCGCGTTGCCGCTGCAGTACAAGTTCTATCTATTCACGCAGGGCGTCGGCTGGACCGTGTTGCGCGACTACGCTGCCGGCAATACCTTCGTCTGGAATGCGCCGGCCGGTACACACCGGGTGCAGGTGTGGGTACGCAGCGCCGGATCGACGCAGGCTCTCGAGAGCGCGACGCAAACGGATCTCTTCATCATCAAGCCCTGACCGTGCTCGGGGCGCGGATAGAACCGCCGCAGGTTCACCGCGCCTCGACGCCTGACGGTGTGGTCGGGGCGCGCGTCAGCCGCGCGAGATCCGCGTCGACCATCGCGCGAACGAGCCCAGGGAAATCCACGTCGGGCCGCCAGCCGAGCGCTTGACGCGCCTTGGACGCGTCTCCCACCAGATGATCGACTTCGGCGGGACGCACGAGCCGCGGATCCAGCCGCACATGCTTCTGCCAGTCGAGGCCTGCGTGCGCAAAGGCCAGGGCCGCGAGCTCCTGGACGGAATGGCTCTCTCCCGTTGCGATCACGTAGTCGTCGGGTTGATCCTGCTGCAGCATCTGCCACATGGCTCGAACGTAGTCTCCGGCAAATCCCCAGTCGCGCCGTGCCTCCAGATTGCCCAGGGTCACGGTCTCGTCGATCCCGAGCTTGATCCGCGCGACCGCGTTGGTCACCTTGCGGGTCACGAACTCGAGCCCGCGCCGCGGCGATTCATGGTTGAAGAGGATGCCTGACACGGCGAACAGCCGATAGCTCTCCCGATAGTTGACCGTGATGTGATGGGCAAACACCTTGGAGACCCCGTAAGGGCTGCGCGGGTGGAACGGCGTCAGCTCGGTTTGCGGGACCTGCCTCACCTTGCCGAACATTTCGCTGGACGAGGCCTGGTAGAAGCGGATGGAAGAATCGACGTGCCGGATTGCCTCGAGCAGCCGCGTGACCCCCTGCGCGTTGTATTCGCCCGTGAGCATCGGCTGATCCCACGATGCGGGCACGAATGACATGGCCGCCAGGTTGTAGATTTCGTGCGGCCGCACCTTCTCGATCAGCCGGATGAGCGACAGTTGATCGAGCAGATCGCCAGGCTCGAGAGAGAGGCGATCGAGCAGATGCTCGATGCGCCAGTAGTTGGTGGTGCTGACCCGGCGGATGGCTCCGTAGACCTCGTATCCCTTGTCGAGAAGCAATTCGGCGAGATACGAACCATCCTGGCCGGTCACGCCGGTGATCAGCGCTCGAGTAGCCATCGTTATGTCCAGCCTGCTGGCCGCATTCAGTGATGATGCGCGATCGTGGGGTGTGGTCTCATCGCAAACGCGCGGCCGACCTGCAGCCACCACCGATACAGAGGGCCGACGACCGCGGCGCTCATCAGCGCCCGAATCATCGTCATGTCACCGTACCAGAACCAGAAGAACGAACCAACACATGTCGCGCCGTACAGCAGCCTGGCCCAGAACACCCGTGGGTCGTTGCGGATCTCTATCCACGCGATGAACCAGCCGTACAGCATCAGCACGAAGAATGCGCCGGGCATCCCGAAGTTCCTGAAGGGAATCACGACGGCGTGGATGCCGCCTGCCGAAACGCCGAAGAACCACCAGTTCGGCCCGCGGCTCGGCTCGATTGGCCGCTCGATCCCGAGCGCGCGTGTCACGATCCCCGGCGGCAGCGACTTCACGTAGTCGACATATGTTTCGCCGTAAAGGTAGTGCGCCGTATGGCTGCGGAACTGCGCCGACTGCGCGAGATTCGTGAGCAGGATCGAGCTCCAGGTGTTCTCCTGGAGCGTGCTGAGAAAGCTTTGATAAATCGAGAGCCGCTGCCGTTGCTGCGCGGTCGCCAGGCTGACGCGAACGGCGCCAAGGATGAGAAAGACCAGAAACACGATCACTGCAGGCACTGCGACCCCTCGGACCCGACGCAGAAGGTCGGACGTCCACTGCAGCCGCCGCGCCGAGTCGCTGCCGGTCAAATATAGAAAGGCCAACGCAACCAGCAGGCCCGAGCATTCGCGATCGCCACGGAGCACCTGCAGGAAGACGACGATAATCGCGACGGCAATCCCGATGGCGCCGCGCTTGAACCGCCGGAGTCGATCCGAACGTTCGCGTTCACAATCGATGACGAGCACGACAATTGTGACGTACGAGAGCAGCCACGCCGCGTTGAAGTTCAGAGGTGCCGCGGCGATCGCCGACCCGCCGGTGTTGTAAGCGGCGCTAAAGATCGTCGCCTTCGCCGCCGTGATCCAGGAAAGCCCCACTGCCACCGCAGCGAGCGCCGCCGTCGTGGCTCGTCCAAGCGTCGACTCAGCGCGCGGTGACGGTGGCGCAACGCCCGGGTGGCAGAACGCCTGCGCGAGACGCATGCCGACGATCAAGCCGAGCAGCCCCACGAGGCCGACGGCCATCATCTCGGCGCTGACGGCGCGCTCCCGGATCAGCGCCGACGCCGCCGGCGTGTGCCACCAGACGTAATAGCGATCGAACAGATGGCCGGCCGTCACGCTGAAACAGACGGCGTAGAGCAGAATCATGAACCGCGGCAGCAGCGACAGCCGCGTCATCGACTGTGCGGCCAGCGCCCAGACGCTCACCGCTGCGAAGACGATCACCGCCGCTTCCAGCGGGAGCACCGCCCGGAGCATGAACGCAAACCCGACAACGGCCGCGCACCAGGTCAGGGCACACGCGACCATCAGGTGCTCCAGGTGCCGCAGGGTCGAACCGCGGGTCACGGCGATGTCACCTCGCCGACACCGGCGACAACGCGGCGCGCTCTGCCGGGGTCAGCGCGACCGCCCTTGTCATCCACACAAAATAGATGACTCCGTAGAGCACCCCCGCGTAGACGACGCCGTCGACGCCGTACCGCCACGCGCCGAAGAAATTCGCGAGCGTGCCGATGATTGATGCGCCGACCTTCGGAGCAATCAACCTGCTGGTGTCGGGATCGATCATCCCGACCAGCGACACAACCTGACCGCAGGCGAAGAAACCGCTCCCGAGAATCATGAGCGGCAGCAGCACCGACACGCCCCGATATTCGGGAGCGACGAGCACCGCGAAAATTCGATCGTTGAAGAGCGCCGCTGCACCGGTCGCGGCAAGCGTGGCCACAAGCGTCACGACCACGAGAGTGATGCCGAGACGCCGACCGCGTGCAGACCTGACGGGGTCGGTGCCTGCCCCCGCCCTGCCGAACATCACCGGCTGGATCACCACCATCCAGAGTCCTGTCAGGAGAACAATCGGGTAGAAACCGAGCTGATACAGGGCGGCGTACAATCCGACGCTCGTCGACGTCTGCAGCAGTTGCAGCGCCCACCGGCCGGAAATCAGATAGGCGCCCATGAACACGCCCCAGGCCGCCACCGGCCAGGCGTAGTCGCGGAGCTGGCGAGTCCAGCGCATCACGTCCAGCGGCGCCGGCCGGACGCCCCGTGCGGCGGCGACGTCCGGGTTCCGCACGAAAAACCAGTACTGCGAACTCACAACCGCGAGCACGGCTGCAACGTAGCCCAGCATGGCCATGTCACTTCTGCGGCCGAACCACGACACGAACAACACCGCCAGGAGAAAACGCAGCCACTGGCTGAAGCTGTCGTGCCACGCGACGATCGGGCGCTGGCGGGCCGCGTTCTGGATGCCGTTCATCGTGACATTCAGACCCGACAGCAGGCTGAAGATCGCAGACAACAGCGCCAACCCGAACCAGCCGGATCGGGCAGTCATCGCCAGCCAGACGAACACCACCAGAAAGCCGAAGAACAACACGCCCGTGACGAAGAGCGACAGGCGGCGGACGGAAGCGAGAAAGGCGGGCATTTCGCGGGTTTCGGCCGCGATGCTGAAGAAACGCAGGCTGGCTTCGTACAGCGGCTGCAGAAAGGTCATCTGGACGAAGGCCGCTACGCTGATCCCGAGCGCGAGCTCGCCGTACTGCTCGGGATCCAGAACGCCCGTCAGAAGGCGCACGCCCACCAGCGCGCCAAGCGCACTGAGACCCTGGCCAAGCCCCACCCAGACGACTTCGCGGCCGACGCGTGCAACGCGCTTCGCCGTGCTGGAGCTCCGGAGCATTACACCAGCCGCGCTGCGGTGCGCGTGTCGGCTGCCCGGGCAATGGAGATGTACTCGAGCACAAAGACCAGAAAGAGCGACGCGATCAACGCCGTGAGCGTCACGGCGACAACCGTGAGGACCACGCGCGGAGACGAGGGGCGCGTTGGCGCAACGGCGGTCCCGACGACCTGCAGCTGGCTCGTTCGATTCGTGATCTCGACACGCGACGCATCGTATCGCCGGCTCAGTTCCACATAGGTGTCTCTGGTCAAGTCCAGTTCCAGTTGCCTGCGGTCCTGTTCCGACTCACGTTCGTAGAGCGCCGACAGTTGCGCGAGCTGCGCGCTGTTCAATTTCTGTGTGCCGATCAGTTCGGCGCGCTGCGTCTCGAGCGCGGCAAGCCGGGAACGGCTTGCGGCCGCCTGGAACTCGAGCGCCTCGTACACGGGGTTGACGACCCGCGACTGCCCGTCGAGCGCCAGTGGCGGAGGCCGAGGCACGCTCGCCTGGTGCTCGTCGCCGTTCTTGCTCTTCGCAAGCTTGTCGTCGGCCGCCGCCGTTCTGCCCGCCTCCTCTATCGATGACTGCAGCAACGCGCCCGCGTCCGTGCTCGAGCGCGGAACGTCCAGGAACGGCTTCTGGCGCGTGGCCTCGTGCTCCGCCCGAGCCACGCGCGCACGTTCGGCAGCGATTTCGACGGAGAGCGGCAGAAGGTCCGCTCGCTGATCCAGCAGCGCGTCCGCGTCCTTCCGCCGGAGCTCCACTTGTGCCGCGGACCTGTATTCGAGCAATCGTCGCTCGGCCTCGTCGAGTTTCGCGCGTGCCTCAAGCACCTGGGCATGGATACGATCGCCGGCGTATACCGCCTCCTGCTGACTGAGACGCTGATTGAGGTCCGCCACACCGGCGGCCAGCTTGTTGGCGAGCTGCGCGGCGAGCTGCGGATCTCTCATCTGCACGTGCACACGGAGGAGCGCCGTGGCCGGCACGTCCTCGATTTCCACGTTGTCAGCGGCCACCGTGTCGGGCCTGAGATTATGCGGCGGCTTGTCCAGTCCGAGATCCGTGAGGGCCTGCTTGGTCAGTGACGCATCCTGCAGCAACGCACGATAGGTGCCCAGCGGAGTGGCGCCCGACGGCGTCGATTCAGAAAGTTTGGGCGGTGTGACGATCAGGCTGGCCGTCGCGCGGTACTGCTTCGGAAGCAGCAGCACGATGACAAGAGCCGCCACCCCTGACATCAGCGTCACGCCTGCGATGATCCACCGTCTCCGCGCAACGATCCGCAGGGCGTCGATCAGACGTGGCTGGTCAGAGGAGGGGCTGGAGTAAGGGGAATTCTCTGGGTCTGCCATTGCTAGTCCGACACTCGCCCGATGTAACCGATCGAGGGGGATGTCCACCGCGTGTGGGGCAGGATGATTCGCGCGCCGTCGGCCAGCCGGCGCGCCGCCCGCACCGCGCTCGACGCGCCTGCGCGCGCGACGCGATACGCGCGTGCGCGAGGGCTGTCTGACTCTTCCGAAAAATCCGGCACCACCATCCCGCCGATGCCGAGGTACCGCACGGCTTCGGTACGGAACCCTGCGTCGGCATGGATCGCCTCGAGTTCACGCGCCGAATACACCTTGTGACCTGCAAGGCGCCGGGGTCCGACGAGTCGCTGAATGACCGTCACGGGATTATGGAAGTTGGGGACCAGAGTCACGACCGCGCCGCCTGGTTTCAAGAAGCGCGCAAACTGCCGCAGCATCGGCACCGGATTTGTAAAGTGCTCGATCAGCCCGGCCGAATACACGATGTCGAAGCGCGCCTCGAGGTCCGGTTGCGGTTCGAGCAAGTCCCGCTCGAGTATCAGTCCGGTCGCGCCTGCCGCACGCAGCATGGCCACAGCCGTCGCGCACCCTCGCGAGGAATAGTCCACGCCAGCGACTTGCCATCCGTAGGTGCGCGCAAGATAGGGCAACCACATCGATCCCCCGCATCCGGCTTCGATCAACGAGAGATCCGATGGCCGCCCGGCCGCGGCCCGGCACAACAGAGAGATCACGTCGCGGTCGTAGTGATGCCGGGGATCCACCGGACGGTTCGGCGATCCTTCCCAGACGCTCTCCCAGTAGCTCGAGGTCGTCAGCGGTTCGATTTCAGATGCCATGGCGCTTCACCACGTCAAGGCCGGGTCCGGTGGAATTCCCAATCATAACGCGGTTGAGACCTTGCATGAGCGCCTCGTCGGCAGAGGACGATCAACGATCAACGTCAACGTCGACGACGCGCGGGGGTCACGCGGAGGGCGCCAGCAAGTCGGGAACGTCGCTCGTCCGGATGGTTGAAAAACCGTATTCGCGGCGCCAGAGTTCGAAAATCGCCAGGGCGAACAAGCGATGCATATTGGACCGCCCGCCTCTTTGCCCCGCGAGCAATTCGTCGATGACCCGCCGATCGAACAGGACCGACGATCTGTCGGTGAGAATCGCCTCGACGAAGCGGCCCCAGTCTCCTTTGAACCAGCGGGCGAGCGGAAGCGAGAACCCTTGCTTGCGCCTGACGTCGAACGACGGCGGCAGCAGCCGACCGGCGAGCCGTCGAAGGAGAACCTTGCGTGCGCTCACCGTCGCCCGAAGTCGATCGGGCAGGCGCGCGAATGCAAACTCGATCAGGCGCGGGTAGAGGAACGGCGCCCGCACCTCCAGCGAACAGAGCATACTCGCGCGATCGACTTTTACGAGGATGTCGTCCACCAGGTATGTTTGAAAATCGAGGCCGGTTGTCTGGCGCAGCGGTGATTCGCGCCCCTGACACAGCGCCGCTTTGAAACGCTCTGGAATGCCGCGACGCGGGCGACGGTTTCCGAGCGAGGCCAGGAGCCGCCATCGCAGATCCTCGTCGAAGAGCACGTTGAACTGGACGATGTTGAAGGGACGTTCTGTCGTCAGTCCGATCGCGAAGTTGCGGCCTCTGACACCCGCCGGCACGAACCTCGTCACGAGCCGGCGCGCGGCGTGCCGTGCCGGGCGCGGAATCCAGCGGGACACCCGTGCCTGCTGCTGCACCCAGCTGTGATGAGGATAGCCCCCGAACAATTCATCGCCGCCATCGCCGCCCAACGCGACCGTCGCTTGCCGGCGGATGAGACGCGAGACGAGGTAGGTCGGCACCATCGACGAATCGGCGATGGGCTCATCGTATTGCCGCGCCAGTTCGGGGAGGAGATCGAGCGTTGCGGATTCAGCCGCGAGCTCGACGTGCTCCGTCCCGAGGTAGGTTGCGACCGCCCGCGCATGCGGCGCTTCGTCAAACGTGCCGTGCCCGGGAAATGAAATCGTAAACGTCTTGATACGCCGGGTCGAGACACGTGTGGCGAGCGCCGCGACGAGAGTCGAATCGAGTCCGCCGCTCAGCATGATCCCGACTGGAACATCGGCGATGAGACGAAGGCGCACGGAGTCAGCGAGCAGGTGTTCCAGTTCATCCAACAACTGCTCGTCGGATTCATCGTGCGGCGCAGACGCTGGCAGCGACCAGTACCTCCACTTGCGCAGCTGGCCAGACCGAACATCGTAGGACAGCGCGTGTCCCTGAGGCAGTTTCTGCACGCCGTGGACCAGGCAGTGTTGATCCGGCACGTATCCAAACGCCAGGTAATGGTCGAGCGCGTGCGCGTCGATTTCCCGCGGACACGCCGGGTCGGCGAGCAACGCTTTGAGTTCGGAGGCGAACGTGAGCGCACCGGAAGAGAGCCGATAGAAGAGCGGCTTCTCTCCTGCGCGATCGCGCGACAGCAGCAGGAGTCCTTCGCGGTCGTCATAGATGGCAAACGCGAACATGCCGTTCAATCGCGCGAG
>Ga0136846_1211930_pt1 | contig 28609 bp, 26 predicted proteins | sample HopSoiMetagenom2_FD_96841 | JGI IMG/M metagenome (GOLD analysis project Ga0136846, IMG submission 96841) | Grasslands soil microbial communities from Hopland, California, USA - 2 Assembly 2016 (version 4) | ecosystem: Environmental > Terrestrial > Soil > Grasslands | place: USA: Hopland... | reverse complement strand
CTGCCGACCCGGCCTAGGAGCTGCTGACCGATGCCCGAATACCTGCTCCCCGACGTCGGTGAGGGCCTGACCGAGGCCGAGATCGTCAGCTGGAAGGTCAAGGTCGGCGACACCGTCGCGATCAACGACATCGTCTGCGAGATCGAGACCGCCAAGTCGATCGTCGAGCTGCCCTCGCCCTTCGCCGGCGTCGTGTCGGCGATCCTGGCTCCCGAGGGCGAGACGATCCCGGTCGGTACGCCGATCGTCGCGATCGGCGACGACGCGGCGGCCGAGGGCGGCGCGGCTCCGGCCACGCCCGAGCCCGCTGCAGCCGCCGAGATGGAGATCGACCTCTCGAACCCGGCCGCCTCCGGCTCGGCCGAGGGCGAGTCCCTGGTCGGCCGGATGAAGGCCGACCGCGGCCCGACCCGGCGGGCCCGCAGGGTCCCCTCGGGCAGCGTGGCCGCGCACATGCAGACCCAGGCGGCCTTCGAGACCGGCGAGTCGCCGATGGTCGAGGCCGACGAGCTGGAGCCGGCCGTGCCGGCCAGCAACCAGCGCTCCGAGCTGGAGCCCGCAGCCGCGCGGGCGCTGGCCAAGCCGCCGGTGCGCAAGCTGGCCAAGGACCTCGGTGTCGACCTGGCGACCCTCGAGGCGACCGGGCCGAACGGCTCGATCTCGCGCGAGGACGTCGAGCGGGCCGCGGCCACGGTGGCTGAGGCGCGAGGAGCGCCAGCGACGAGCCTCGAAGCCCGGCGAGGAGAGCGCGAGACGCGCGAGGAGATCAAGGGCGTCCGCAAGATGATGGCCGGCGCAATGGTGCAGTCGGCATTCACCGCGCCGCACGTCACCGAGTGGGTCACCCTCGACGCGACCGCCACGGTCGAGTTCGTCGAGCGGCTCAAGAAGCGGCGCGAGTTCCGCGACGTGAAGGTCTCCCCGCTGCTGGTCCTGGCCCGCGCGGTGATGCTCGCGATGCGGCGTACGCCGGTGATCAACTCCTACTGGGACGAGGCCGCCCAGCAGGTCGTGCTCAAGAGCTACGTCAACCTCGGCATCGCGGCCGCGACGCCGCGCGGCCTGGTCGTCCCCAACATCAAGGACGCGCAGGAGATGTCGCTGCTCGAGCTGGCCACGGCTCTCGGCGAGCTGACCGGCGTGGCCCGCGAGGGGAAGACCCAGCCGGCCGACATGAGCGGCGGCACCTTCACGATCACCAACGTGGGCGTGTTCGGCGTCGACGCCGGCACGCCGATCATCAACCCCGGTGAGTCCGCGATCCTCTGCTTCGGCGCGATCAGGAAGCAGCCCTGGGTCGTGGACGACGAGATAGTCATCCGGCAGGTCACGACCCTCGCTCTCTCCTTCGACCACCGTCACATCGACGGCGAGTCCGGCTCCCGGTTCCTCTCCGACGTGGCCGGGATGGTCGAGGACCCCGCGTCGTCCTTGCTGTTCTGAACCGGCGCGCTCAGGCGGGCGCCGGGCGCCCGAGGGCCGCCTCGAGGTCGGCCATGATCGCGTCCAGGTCGAGGGACCAGGTGTCGTGCGGTCCGGGCGCGACTAGCTGCTCCATCCGCTGGCGGGCCAGACGGGAGGCGTCCCGGAGCGCCTGCGCCCGGGCCCGGCCCAGGTCGTCGGGGGCGGTGGACTCGAGCACGGTCAGCGCGTCCTCGGCGGCGGTGACTCTGGGAGACGCGACGGTCCAGGCGCCGGCGACCTGCTCACGCGAACCCACGTGGCGCAGGCCGGGCAGGAGCTCGCGCGCGAGCCAGCCGAGCTCGGCCTCGGCCTCGGACAGCTGCTGACGCCAGGCGGCGCGGCGCCGGGCTCGCCGCACCAGCGGGATCGCGACGATGGCGCCGAGCACGAGGGCGGCCAGCAGCCACCACAGCCAGGAGGGTGCGCCGTCGTCCTCGCTGCTGGTGTTGTCCGCCCCGGTCGTGTCGCCGCCGGTGGACTCGTCGCCCGGGCCGGAGGCGGGCTCGGACGTCGGCTGTTCAGACCGCTCCGAGGGTGACGGGGTGGCCCTGCTGGACTCGGGTCGCTCGGTCGGGGTCCTGCTCGGCCGTGGCTCGGTCGTGTCCTCCGAGGCCTGCGAGCTGTCCGGCGCGGTCGGCTCCCCGGTCTCCGAGCTGGTGGGGCTGGGCAGCTCACGTGTGGGCGTGCGGGTGGGCGCGAAGCTGGGCCGGGTCCCGCCCGACCCGTCCTCACCACTGCAGCCGACGAGGGCGACCGCCATGAGCAGGGCGGCGACGGAGCCGGCGAGGGTCCGCCGCATCGCACACACCTCCGAGGTCGAGCCGCCCTGACCCTTCGACCCTGCGGCGGGCGGAGCCTGACCGGATCACCCGGACCGGGTGAGCGGAGCCACGGCCGCCGTGGTTCCGCAGCCACGGGTGCGGGTAGACACGACCCATGACCAGTGGCAACCCCCAGGACGGGAAGACCATCGGCCACTACCGGGTCGTACGCCGGCTCGGCGGTCCCGCCCGTCGCGCTCAAGGTCATCGGAGGCCACTCTCAGCTGCGCGACGTGACCGGTCCGGTCACGGCGCGGGCTGCACGAACCTCAGCTTGTTGCCGAACGGGTCCCGGATGCCCGCGTCGATGCCGTAGGGCTGCTCGTTGGGCCCGTCGGTGAACTCGACCTGCTTGGCAGACAGCTCGTCGTAGGTCCTGCGGCAGTCGTCGGTCACGAAGCCGACCCAGCCGCCCATGACGCCCTTGCTCACGAGCTCGCGGACCTGGGCCGCGGTGGCCTCGTCCATCGACGGGGGGCCCGGACGCTCCAGCAGGATCTGCCGGTCGGGGTCGCCGGGCACGTTGACGGTCAGCCAGCGCATGAAGCCGAGGTCGACGTCGGTGTGCACCTCGAGACCGAGCTTTCCGACGTAGAACTCGAGGGCCTCGTCCTGGTCGAGCACGAAGATCTGCGAGACGTTGATGTTGGTGAACACGGTGCTGCTCCTTCGAACATCTGGTCCGGGGCCTTCCCGGTGCACGGAACGCTAGGCAGAACCCGAGCCGGGTTCTTCTCCGAAACTGCTCGACATCTCACTGGGTCGCGTCCAGGCCATCGAGAAGTGGGTCGGGACCCGGTCGACGCCGGGGTGGGCGGCCCGGTAGTCCTTCGGTGACTCGCCCACGATCTCGCGGAAGGTGCGGCTGAACGTGCCCAGGCTCGAGAAGCCGACCGACATGCAGATGTCGGTGATCGAGCCGTCGGTCGAGCAGAGCAGCGCCATTGCGCGCTCGACCCGGCGCCGCTGCAGGTAGCGGTGCGGCGTCTCGCCGAAGGTGGCACGGAACGTGCGGATGAAGTGAGCCTCGGACACGTGCGCGATCCGGGCCAGTGCCGTGATGTCGAGAGGCTCTGCGTACCGCCGGTCCATCGCGTCCCGGGCCCGCAGCATCCGGCGGTTCTGCTGCTCGACCTCGCGGCTCACGCGCCGATCCTGCCCCAGCCTGGGCGGGCCGGAGTTACCCCGTGCGATCAGGTGAGACCGCGGGCAGCTCGACCCCCCAGCCCTGCGGGGCGATCGGGTGCAGGATCGCGTCGGTGCCGCCGTCGACGTACAGCACCGAGCCGACCACCAGCGAGGCCGCTTCGGAGAGCAGGAACGCGATCGGGGCCGCGATCTCCTCGGGGCGGCCGTCCCGGCCGAGTGCGGACGGGTACGCCTCCGACAGCGGGCCGAACACCGGGTCGGCGGCGAGCTGCTCGGTCATCGCCGTCGCGATCTTGCCGGGCGCGACCGAGTTGAGCCGGATGCCCCTGCCGATCCAGTCCTCGGTCACACCGGCCCGCCGTGCCCACCAGGCCAGCGCCGCCTTGGTGGCCGGGTAGACCATCACCGCCTCGTGCTCGGCGGCGGCGACCCGGGCCGCCGCCTCGTCGCCGCGCAGGCAGGCCACGGCGATCTCACCGGCCCAACCGGGCTGACCGGTGATGGAGTTGGAGGCCAGGAGGACGACGGCCGCGCCCTCGGCGTTGCTCATCGGCTCGTGCAGCCCCTGGACCAGCCCGACCGCGCCGAAGAAGTTCACCGACACGACCAGGGCCGGATCGGTCCCGGTGAAACCGCCGATGCCGGCCGCCGGGACGACCCCGTGGACCACGTCGGTCAGCGAGCGCACGCCGGCCACCGCGGCGTCCCGACCCTCCGGGGTCGAGAGGTCGGCGGTCACGTCGGCGTCGCGCAGGTCGACGGTGACGACGCGGTCGCCCTGCTCGCGGAGCAGCGCCGTGGTCGCGGCGCCGATCCCGGAGGCGGCACCGCTCACGACGTAGGTCCTCATGGCCCGGATTGTCGCCTACTGGAACACGATCGACGCCGCGCGGGTTCGCCCTGCATGGCCGAGCTGCTGCCGCTGCTGCGGGAACGCCGCAGCATCCGGGCGTACGACGAGACGCACGTGCTGGCCGATGACGAGCTGATGGTGCTGCTCGAAGCGGCCCGGTGGTCGCCGTCGGCCGGGAACTCCCAGCCGTGGGCGTTCCTCGTCGGCCGGCGCGGGGACGAGGCGCACCGGGTCTTCGTCGAGCTGCTGGCACCGTCGGTGCGCCGCTGGGCGCCGGCCGCCTCGGCGCTGGTCTTCACGCTCAACCAGGTCGCCAGCGGTCCGGAGGACGACGCGCTCGGCTACTCCGACTACGCGCAGTACGACCTGGGCCAGGCCGTCGCCCACCTCACCGTGCAGGCCTCTGCGCTCGGCCTCGGAGTCCATCAGTTCGCAGCGTTCGACCACGACGGGCTGGCCGGGCTGGCCGCGGTGCCCCGACACTGGCGGGTGACCACCGGACTGGCCGTCGGCCTCGCCGTCGAGTCCGAGCTGGCCACCCGCACCCGACGCCCGGTGTCCGAGCTCGCGTTCGCGTCCCGCTTCGGCGAGCCGCTCGCGCTCTAGGGTGCGGTGGTGAACCCCAGGTGGATGCCAGCGTCGTCCAGGTGGTGCGGGGGCCAGGCGCCGGAGCGTGGGCAGGCTGGGTGTCTGTCGCGGGATGGCAACGCCGCCAAGGCGCCGCCTGGGCGTCGGTGGCGCCGCCTCGGGTTCACCAACGCGCCCTAGGATCAGCCCGTGCTCGGCACGAGCTCGGTGCCCGTCGCCCCGAGCCGGCTGGTGGGCCGGTCCTCGGAGCTCGCGGACGTGCGGGCGCTGCTCGGGTCGTCGCGGCTGGTCACGCTCACCGGTCCGCCCGGGGTCGGCAAGACCCGGCTCGCCCTGGCCGTGGTCGAGGACGACCAGGACGTCGCCTGGGTCGAGCTGGCGCCGGTCACCGACGCGGCCGAGGTCGTCGGTGAGATCGGCCGGGCGCTCGGGGTGCGCGCGGTCAGCTCGGTGGCGCAGCTCGCCGTGGCGGCCGACCGGCCACACCTCGTGGTCCTCGACAACTGCGAGCACCTGACCGGCCTGGCCGCGGTGCTCGCCGAGGTCCTGGCCGCCTCGCCGCGGCTGCGGGTGCTCGCCACCAGCCGTGAGCGGCTCCGGCTCGCGACCGAGCGCGAGTACGCCGTACCACCCCTGCCGATGCCGGCGGCCGACGAGGTCGACGACCCGGCCCTGCTGCGGGACAACCCGGCGGTCCGGCTCCTGCTCGAGAGGGCTCCGGGCGGGGTGCGGCTCAGCCCGGCCACCGCCCGCGCCCTGGCCGAGATCTGCATCGGCCTGGACGGGCTGCCGCTCGCCATAGAGCTGGCCGCCGCGCGGCTGCGGGTGTTCACCCCCAGCGAGCTCGCGTTCCGCCTGGAACGGCGGATGTCGGTCCTGACCACGAACGTCCTCGACGCCCCGCCCCGTCACCGCGACCTGCGGACCGCGATCGACTGGAGCTACGGGCTGCTGGCCGAGCGCGAGCAGGCCGTCTTCCGCCGCCTCTCGGTCCTGATCGGCGCCTTCACGATCGCGGACGCGGCGGCAGTGGCCGCCGACCCGGACGTGACGGAGGCCGTCGAGTCGCTGCTGGACAAGAGCCTGCTCCGCCGGGAGGCCGACGACGGCGCCGAGGCCCGGTTTGCCCTGCTGGTCAGCCTGCGCGAGTTCGCGGCCGAGCAGCTCGCGGAGGCGGGCGAGGAGGACGCCACCCGCGACCGCCATGCGCACTGGTTCGCTCTCCGGTAGGCCGGGTGGGAGGCGACCTTCGGCAGCGCCGCGGAGACCGCCGCCCAGGACGAGGCTCCCCGCGTCCGCGCCGACCTGCGCGCCGCCCTCGGCTGGGCCCGCGCCCACATGGACTCCGACGATGCCCTCTGGCTGGCGTCGATGGTGGGTTGGGACGGCTACTTCAGTGGGCTGCTCGTCGACGCCGTGGTCGTGCAGGAGGTGCTGGCCGAGTGTGGCCCGGAGGCGTCGGCAGAGGCCCGCGGTGCCGCGACCGTGGCCGCCGGGGTCGTCGCCTTCGGCCGTGGTGACCCGGATCGCGCGGCGCTCCTGCTCGCCGAGGTGGATGCCGACGGCGACCCGCGCCGGGCGGCGATGGCGGGCGCGTTCCTCGGCCACGTGGCTCGGGGCCGCGGCCGCTACGCCGAGGCGGCCACCCGCTACCGGGCGGCCCGGGAGGCCGCCCTGGCCGCGGGCAACCAGCGCGGCCGGGCCTGGGCCGACCACGACCTCGCCCTGCTGGCGCTGGACGAGGGACGCGACGGCGACGCCGTACCACTGCTCAGCGAGGCCCTGCAGCTGTTCGAGGAGCTCGACTACCCCTGGGGGAAGGCGGTGTGCGGCCAGCTGCTCGGCACCGTCGAGGTCCGGCGCGGCGAGCACGACGCGGCTGCCCGGCTGCTGGGCAGCTCGCTGCACCTGCACCGTGAGCTGGGCGACCGGCGCGGGATCGCGCAGTGCCTCGAGGCGCTCGTCGAGGTGGCCCTGGCCCGCGGCGCGGCCGCGACCGCGAGCCGGCTGCTGGGCGCGGCCGCCCGGCAGCGCGAGGTGGTGGCCAGTCCGCCCACCGAGGGAGAGCTCCGCGTCCTGGACGAGCTCGGCCGCCGGATGGATCTGGCCCTGGGCGCCGTGGCCGCGGATCGCGAGCGGCACGCCGGCCGCACCATGGGCGCCGACGCGGTCCTCGAGCTCGCCGACCGGCTCACGGCCGAGCCCGAGGTCGCGGCCGCGCAGCTTCTCACGGCCCGCCAGGCCGAGGTGGCCGACCTGATCGCCGAGGGGCTCACCAACCGGCAGATCGGCCGCCGCCTCGGCATCAGCGAGAAGACCGTCGAGCTGCACGTGAGCGCCGTGCTGGCCCGGCTCGGTCTGCCCAGCCGGGCGGCCGTCGCGGCCTGGTCCGCCGGTCGCCAGCGGATCCCCTAGACACGACCCCTAGGGGTATCCACGTATGTCTCGCGGCCGACCGCGGCCCGAGCGTGGTGTGGCGGCGCCCACCCCGGGCGCCGCGCATCCGAGAGGACATTCATGGACGAGAACAAGCTGAACGAGTTCCTGGGCCGCTTCGTGGGGGACCTGGGAGCGACCATCGCTGCCGGCAGTGTCGTGGTCGGACACCGGCTGGGGCTGTACGAAGCCCTGGCCGCCGCCCCCGCGACGGCGGACGACCTGGCCCGGCGTACGCAGTGCGACCCCCGGTACGTCGCCGAGTGGCTGCGCGGCCAGGCCGCCGGTGGCTACGTCACCTACGACCCCCAGGGCGAGGTCTTCTCGCTCACCGAGGAGCAGGCCTTCGTGCTCGCCAACCCGGACGGAGCGGTCTACGCCCCCGGTGCCTTCGTGCTGGCCCTGGGCTCGCTGCAGGCGGTCGACCGGATCACCGAGTCGTTCCGCACGGGTGCCGGCGTGGGCTGGCACGAGCACGACGACGAGGTGTTCGTGGGCTGCGAGCAGTTCTTCCGGCCGGGCTACCTGGCCAACCTGGTGCCCGCGTGGCTCCCGGCGCTGGACGGCGTCGAGGCCAAGCTGCGCGCCGGCGCAAAGGTCGCCGACGTCGGCTGCGGGCTCGGAGCCTCGACCATCCTGCTCGCCGAGGAGTACCCGCAGTCCCGGCTGATCGGCGTCGACTACCACGCGGAGTCGATCGAGCTCGCCCAGAAGCGGGCGGCTGACGCAGGCGTGTCCGAGCGGATCGACTTCGAGATCGCCACCGCCCAGAACTTCCCGGGCACGGGCTACGACCTGGTGGCGACCTTCGACTGCCTGCACGACATGGGCGACCCGGTCGGTGCCGCCCGGCACATCCGGCAGTCCCTCGCCGAGGACGGCACCTGGCTGATCGTCGAGCCGTTCGCCGGCGACACGGTGGCCGACAACCTGAACCCGGTCGGGCGGTCCTACTACGGCTTCTCGACGTTCCTCTGCGTGCCGAACGCACTCTCCCAGGCGGGTGGCTACTCGCTCGGCGCGCAGGCGGGCGAGGCGGCCATCGGCAAGGTCGTCGCAGAGGCGGGCTTCACCCGGTTCCGGCGGGCGGCCGAGACGCCGTTCAACCTCGTCTACGAGGCACGGCCCTGACCGGGATGCGCGATGCGGGCACGTGCGGGACATTGGACTCCGTGCGTGCCCGCCAACCCGACCGTTGCGGCTATGCCGTGCGGTCGGGTGTCCGCCTCTACTACGAGGTGTTCGGCGACGGCCCGACCACCATCGTGCTGCTGCCGCCCTGGTCGATCGTCTACTCCCGCATCTGGAAGCTGCAGGTGCCCTACTTCGCGCGGCACGCCCGCGTGGTGGTGTACGACCCTCGGGGCAACGGACGCTCGGACCGACCCGGCAACCCCTCGGCCTACGACGACGGCGAGCTGGTCGCGGACGCGGTGGCCGTGCTGGACGCCGTCGGGGTGGAGGACGCTGTCGTGGTCGGCCTCTCGGTGGGCGCCCGGGTGCTGCTGGCGCTGGTGGCCGAGCACCCGGAGCGGGTGAGCGGCGCGGTGTTCGTCGGGGCTCACCTGCTGCTCACGGACCGGCCCAACCCCCTCGAGGCCACCTTCGAGCAGGAGCGGGAGAGCTACGAGGACTGGGGCCGCTGGAACGCCCACTCCTGGCGTCGCGACCTGGCCGGCTTCGCGGAGTTCTTCTTCGGGCAGGCCTTCCCCGAGCCGCACTCGACCCGGCTGGTCGAGGAAGGGACGTCCTGGGCGCTCGAGACCGACGCGGAGACGCTGGTGGCGACCGGCTCGCCGCGGCGGCGCGTCCTCAGCCCGGCCGAGGCCACGTCGTTCGCCGCGAAGGTGCGCTGCCCCGCGCTCGTGCTGCACGGCGACGCGGACCGGATCACCCCGCTCTCAGACGGAGTGGCCCTCGCCCGTGCGCTCGGCGCCCCGCTGGAGGTGGTCACCGGGGGCGGCCACTGCGTGAACGCCCGCCACCCGGTCTGGTTCAACGCCCGGGTCCGGCGGTTCGTCGACGAGGTGAGCGCCCGTGCGCGCCCGTGAGCCCGACCTGGTCGGGGAGACCGACCGGGACGGAGTGCCGATCCACTACGAGGTGTTCGGGTCCGGCCAGACCACGCTGCTGATGATGGGGACCTTCCCCGTCGTCGACGGACACCAGTGGAAGGCGCAGGTGCCCTACCTGGCCCGCCACTTCCGGGTCGTCACCGTCGACCCCCGGGGCAACGGCCGGTCCGGCCGTCCGGCCGGCCCTGCGGCGTACTCCGACGACGTCAACGCGGCCGACGCGCTGGCGGTCCTGCACGCCTCCGGCACCGACAGCGCCTTCCTGGTCGCGCTCTGCTCCGGGATCAAGTGGTCGCTGCTGGTGGCCGAACGGGCGCCCGGGCGGGTGCGCGGCATCGTCGCGATCGCTCCGGGCGTGCATCCGCTGGCGCCGCATCCCGACCCGATCCAGCCGGTCGACCATCCGGACTGGGCCGGGGACTGGGAGGGCTGGGTGGCCTACCACTCCGGCGTGCTGCTCCCCGAGCCCCACTCGAGCAAGGCCTACGACGACCTGGTGGGCTGGTCGCTCCAGACCGACCTCGCCACGATCACCGCCCGCACGCACGCGCCGCTCCGGCCCACCGAGGAGCAGGAGGCGGCCGACCTGGTCCGCCGGCTGGACCTGCCGATGCTCGTCATCCACGGAACCGAGGACCGGTGCCAGCCGCTGGAGCGTGGACGGCGCCTGGCCGAGCTCACGGGAGCCCGGTTCGTGGTCGTGGAGGGCGGCGGCCATCTCCCGCACGCCCGGCACCCGGTGCTGGTGAACACCAAGATCAAGGAGTTCGTCCACATGACCACCGTTGCCACCTCTGCCACTGCCACTGCCGCTGCCACGGCCACGGCCAACGCGCCCGTCGCGGTCGAGGGCGGAGCGCCCTGGCTGTTCGCCCGCGACCGCAAGCGCCGGGCGCTGTGGGTCTGCTCGCCGATCGGGCTGGGCCACGTGCTGCGCGACCTGGCCATCGCGCACAGCCTGCGCGAGCGGGTGCCCGACCTGCAGATCGAGTGGCTGGCCCAGTCACCGGTCTCGGACGTCGTGCGTGCGCACGGCGAGATCGTGCACCCGGCGAGCGCCGAGCTCGCGTCGGAGTCGGCGCACTGGGAGAGCGAGGCCGAGCGGCACGAGCTGCACGCCTTCCACGCGCTGCGCCGGATGGACGAGATCCTGTGCGCCAACTACATGCTGTTCGACGACGTGGTGCGCGAGACGTCTTACGACCTCTGGGTGGGCGACGAGGCCTGGGACGTGGACCACTTCCTGCACGAGAACCCGGAGCGGAAGACCGCGCCGTACGCGTTCCTGACCGACGTCGTCGGCTTCCTGCCGGTGGACGCGGAGCACGACCTGCGAGAGGTCGAGCTCACCACGGACTACAACGCCGAGATGATCGAGCACCGGGAGCGGTTCCCGTACGTGCGTGATCGCTCGCTGTTCATCGGCGACCTCGCCGAGCTGCCCGACGCGTCGCTCGGCCGCGGACTGCCGACGGTGCGCGGCTGGACCGAGCGGTGGTTCAGCACCGTCCCTTACGTCGTGCCGTTCGACCCGTCGGCGTACCGCCGGCCGGCCGCGCTGCGCCGCGAGCTCGGCTACGGCACCGGCTACCCGCTCTACGTGGCCGCGGTGGGCGGCACGGCGGTGGGCCGCGACCTGCTGGAGCTGACCGCGGAGGCGTTCGCGCTGGTGCGGGCGGACGAGCCGGACGCGCGGCTGGTCATGGTCACCGGGCCGCGCATCGACCCCGACGAGCTGCCCGACGTCGAGGGGATGGACAAGCGCGGCTACGTGGACGGCCTGTTCGCGCACCTGGCCGCGGCGGACGCGGCGATCGTGCAGGGCGGACTGTCGACGACCATGGAGCTCGTCGCCGCCCGGCGCCCGTTCGTCTACTTCCCGCTCGCCCACCACTGGGAGCAGCAGCACTTCGTGGCCCACCGACTCGACCACTACGGCGCCGGCCACCGGATGGACTACCGGACCACCTCGCCCCGCGACCTCGCCGAGGCGATGCGGACCGCGCGGCAGTCCCGTCCGTCGTACCGCCCCATCCGCCGTGGCGGTGCCGACCGGGCCGCTGACCAGCTGGCCTCGGTGCTCACCGGCGCGCGATAGTCCCGCCCGTCTGTGTAGGTCCGTCACCGGCCCACACATACGCGAGCGTGCGGGACTATCCCGGCGCACGCGCGTGCCAGGCGTCCAGCAGCTCCTTCTCGCGGGCGAGGTCGATGCCGCTGACGACAGCGTCGGGGGTAGCTTCCAGCCAGGCCAGGGTGTCGCGGGTGGTCTCGGCCAAGGGACGGATGGTGAGGCCGGCGTCGAGGGACGGCTGTACGTCGTGGGCCGGCAGGCCGTCGTACTCCGGGCGCGGCAGCCAGAGCGGGATCGCCCCCGGGCCCATCCAGGGCTCGACCTCCTGCTCCTGCAGGAAGGCCTGGTCCACCCAGGTGAAGCTGACCTCCGAGTCCACACCCTTCGAGGCTGGCTGCGCTCGCACCTCAGTGCAAGCCTCGGCACATTCGGCCAGCAGCGTGGACAGCGGCATGGCCGGGCCGATGCCGTCGTGGACGCCGGTCGTGCGCTGCTCGCACGCGGTGACCGCCCAGGCCGCGAGGTCGCGGACGTCGGCCACCTGCATGAGGTCGTCCGGGTCGCCGGGTGCGAGCACCTCGCCCCCGGCGGCCAGCCGTTTCGGCCAGTAGGTGAACCGGCCGCTCGGGTCGCCGGGGCCGACGATCAGCCCGGGCCGGATCACCATCGCCGAGGCGGCGCCGTCGAGCACGATCCGCTCGCAGGCCACCTTCATCCGGCCGTAGGCCTGAGGGTCCTCCTCGAGGTCGCCGTCCTCCTCCATGGCCTCGACCAGGGGCAGGGTGGCCGGCGTGCCACCGGGGGTCGCGTCGTCGGCGTACACGTTCACGGTGGAGACGAAGACCCAGTGCGCCGAGGGGTACGCCGCCACCGCGCTGCGCACCCAGGACGGCAACCTCCCCACGTCGACCACGGCGTCGAAGTCACCGAGATCCCGGGGCAGGGGCTCCCCGCGGTCCACGCTGACCAGCCGCGCGCCCTCGGGCACCGACCCGGACGTCCCGCGCGCCGCGCACGTCACCTCGTGGCCGCGCGCCACCGCGTCGGCCGCCACCGCCTTCGACAGGAAGACCGTCCCACCCAGGACCAGCAGTCGCATGCGCCCACCCCACAGCCCACCGGCCCTTCGCACAACCTCTCGGCGCCCCGATCAGCGCACAGCAGAACGCCGACCCGTCGTTACTCGTCACGGGTAACGACGGCTCGGCACGAAATCGGCGGTGACCCGTCGTTACTCGTCACGGGTAACGACGGGTCGGCGTCAGGAGCGGTGGGGCGTGGTCGGGTTGAGCAGCCAGCCCTCGAAGAAGGACCGGTCGATGTGGGTCCTGGCGACGAGCCAGTCGAGGTACTGGTCGAAGGTCGCGTTGGTCTCGGGCGCCCGGGCCGGCCAGTCGCGGACCAGCTTCCAGAACGCGTCGTCGCCGATCCGCTTGCGCAGCTCGTGCCACATCAGCGCCGGGCCGTAGTAGATGTTCCCCTGGCCGAACTGCTGCGGGTCGTACGCCGCGGGCGGGCCGGCCTGGGCGCGGGCCTTCCGCTCGAGCCTGGCGTAGTCGTTCATCACCGCGTCCACGGTGCGCCCGTCCGCCTCGGCCTGCCAGCACCCCTGGAGGTACATCGCCATGCCCTCGTTCATCCACACGTCACGCCAGTCCTGGGGCGTCACCTCGTCGCCGTACCACTGGTGCGCCATCTCGTGCACCAGCACCGCCGTGGAGGTGGTGTAGTCGGTCGCGCCCAGCGAGATCATGGTCTGGGTCTCCATGCCGCTGCGCGAGTCGTTGAGAACGAAGCCGAGGCTGTCGAACGGGTAGGGGCCCAGCAGGTTCTCCAGCCAGTCCAGCCCGTCGGCGGCCGCCTCGAGGCCGCTGGCGAGCCCGGGCCGGTCGCTCGGCACCCAGTAGGAGATCTCGAGGCCGCTCTGCGTGGTGTTGGTGGTCCGGGTGTAGTCGCCGATCGCCACGGTCACGACGTACGACGACGCAGGCTTGGACAGGTGCCAGGCCGTGGTGGTCAGCCCGTCGTGCTCGGTCTGGTCGGTCAGCACGCCGTTGGCGATGCCGACCCAGGGCGAGGGCGCGGTCAGCGTGAAGTCGTAGTACGCCTTGTCGGAGGGCTGGTCGTTGACCGGGTACCAGGTGAACGCGCCGAACGGCTCCTGCATCGTCCAGGTCTCGCCGTCGGGCGTGATCGTCCAGCCGGTGGTGTTGAAGTCGGTGCGGTTGGTGGGTGCCGGAGCGGGCTCGGGCGTGCCGGAGTAGCGGACGTCGAGCACGTAGCGCCGGTCCTTCTTCACCTGCGCGTCCACGATGAGGTTCTTGCCGTCGTGCTCGAAGTCCACGTCGCCGCCGTCCAACGTCACCGCGCTCACCCCGAGCGGCTCGCCGAGGTCTAGCTGGAGGTGGTCGCCGGTCTCGGTGGACCGCAGCTCGATCGTCGCGTCTCCGTCCAGCGTGCGGGTGGCCGGCGACCAGGCGAGGTCGAGGTCGTAGTGGAGCGCGTCGACGCTCGGGTCGCCCTCATCGGGGTAGACCGAGTCCTCCACCGGAACGCTGAGCGCCGGGTCGAGGGCCGGGTCGTCGGGATCCGGGGGCGGGTCGGACTCGGCAGGCAGGGAGGCCGATGCGGACGGCGTCGCGCTGCTGGTCGGCTTCGCGGGGCCGGCCGAGCTGTCGTCGTTGCACGCGCTGAGCAGGCCACAGCCGAGCGCGGCGGTGATGAGGAGGGCCCCGACTCTCGCCGGGTGACTCACTGGCTCTCCGCGAGCATCGGTCGCACGAGCTTGCGGCCGTGGTGGATCTGCGCCTTGACCGTCCCGAGCGGAGCGTCGACGATCCGCGCGATCTCGTCGTACGGCAGCCCGTAGACGTCCCTGAGCAGCAGCGGCTCCACGAACTGCGGGTGGTCGCGCTCCAACGCCTCCATCGCCTCGAGCAGGTCGAGCCGGGTGCCGGCGATGACGCTGGTCGTGCGGGGGTCGGGGCGCTGCATCGCCTGCGACTCGTTGGGGTCGGAGGCGATGGCCTGGTTCTTCATCCGGCGGTACGTCGACCGGGCCGAGTTCACCGCGACCACGTGCAGCCACGTGGTGAACCGGCCGCGCTGGTTCCAGGTGCCGATCTTCTGGGCGACCTTGATCAGCGCGTCCTGGCAGGCGTCCTCGGCGTCAGGGGTGTAGGGCAGTACCCCCCGGCAGACGTTGAGCGTGCGCGGGCGGACTGCGGCGAGCAGCAGCTCCATGGCGTCGCGGTCGCCGTCCTGGGCTCGTCGGGCCAGGTCGTCGATCTCGTCCGGTGTTGCTGCCTCTGTCATCTCGTCCACCCTCTCCAGCGATGGCGAATGTAATGCCTACCCGGTCGTCACCGGCCCGATCGCAACCGAACCGAGACCTGCCAGCACGCCCGGGGCGCACCTTGCCGGGCCAGGTCACAACGGCCCGACCGGGCCATGGACGCTGCCAGCTCGGCACCGGAACTGTGGGCCGGGTGCGCGTCGCGATCATCGGGGCCGGACCCACCGGTCTCTACCTCGGTGGCGCCCTGCAGCGGCGGGGCCACGCCGTGACCGTCGTCGACCGCGACGGTGGCCCGGAACGGGACGGCAGCTGGCCCCGCAAGGGCGTGATGCAGTTCCACCACGCGCATGCGTTCCGGGCGCCGGTGGCCGGAGCCCTGGAGCGCGAGCTGCCCGAGGTGTGGACGCGCTGGCTCGAGCTCGGCGCCGAGCCGGTGTCCGCGCCCGGCGCGACGGAGATCGCCGGCATCCGCTCGCAGCGTTCGACCTTCGAGCGCGCGCTGCACGACGTGGTGGCCGCCGAGCCCGGCCTGGTGCTGCGCCGCGGCCATGTGGGTGCTGTGCGGCACGTCGACGGCGTCGCCATCGGCCTCGAAGTCGACGGCGAGGCCCTCGCGGCCGAGCTCGTCCTCGACGCGTCCGGCCGGTCGAGCCCGGTCACCAAGGAGCTCGGCGAGCGGGACGGCTTCGGTGGCGACTGCGGCATCGCCTACGTCGACCGGCTCTATCGGCTGCGACCCGGCGCCGAGCCCGGGCCGCTCAACGGCCCGATCGCCTGGCAGGGCGACTTCGACGGCTACCAGGTGCTGGTCTTCCCGCACGAGGCCGGCATCTTCTCGACGGTGATCATGCGGCAGAGCCACGACGCCGAGCTGAAGGGGCTCCGCCACGACCAGGCGTACGACGCGGCCTGCGCGGCCATCACCGGGCTCGCCGCCTGGACCGACCCGGAGCGGGCCGAGCCGCTCGCGTCGGTGTTCCCCGGCGGCAGCCTGCTCAACCACTACCGCGGTCAGCGCCGTCGGGATGGACGGCCGCTGCTCCGTGGCCTGGTCGCCGTGGGCGACGCGGTCGCCACGACGACCCCGAACTTCGGCCGCGGCGTCACCATGGCCCTGATGCAGGCCGAGCAGCTGCTGGCCGGGGTCGACGACCACGGCGGCGACCTCGACGCGCTGCGCGACTCGTTCGACGAGTGGTGCGCGGAGGCGATCGCCCCGTGGGTGCGCGACCACATCGACACGGACTCGACCCGGCTGGCCCGCTGGGGCGGCGCGGAGGTCGACCTGGAGCAGCCCCTTCCCTCCGACCTCGTGCTCGCCGCCGCGTCGCAGGACCCCGGGATCGCGCGCGCCATGCAGCCCTACCTGGCCATGCAGGCCGGACCCGCGTCGCTGGATGCCCTGCAGGGCGCGGCGCGCCGGGTGTTCGAGACCGGCTGGCGGCCGGGGTACGGCGACGGGCCGACCCGCGACGAGCTGGCCCGGATCGTTTCGTCCTTCACTTGAGGGCCAAGATGTGGGGCGTGCCCATGCCCGCCCGTCTCGGCCGGTACGCCGTGCGCCGCCGCATCGGCTCCGGCGGCTTCGCCACGGTGTGGCTGGCCTACGACGAGCAGCTGGACTCCCCGGTGGCCGTGAAGGTCTTGGCCGACAACTGGAGCGAGGACCACCACATCCGGCAGCGGTTCGTCGAGGAGGGCCGCTACCTGCGCAAGGTCGAGTCACCGAACGTGGTCAGCGTCTACGACGCGGGCGAGCTCGACGACGGCCGTCCCTACCTCGTCATGTCGTACGCCGACCAGGGCACGCTGGCCGACCGGCTGGAGGTCGAGGGACTGACGGTGGCCCAGGCGATGGAGGTGGTCCGCCAGGTGGGGGCTGGCCTGCAGGCCCTGCAGGACGGCGACATCCTGCATCGCGACATCAAGCCGGCCAACGTGCTGTTCCGCAGCGTGGAGGGCGCCACCGGGCAGACCGTCCGGGCCATGGTCGGCGACCTCGGGCTCGGCAAGGCCCTCGACATGTCCTCGCGGCTCACCATGATCGCCGGCACGCCGACCTACATCGCCCCGGAACAGGCCTCGGCGCAGGCACCGGACGCGCGCGCCGACCAGTACTCCCTGGCCGCCCTGGCCTTCCTGCTGCTCACCGGCCGGGCGCCGTTCACGCACCTCTCGCTCTCCGACGCGATGAACCCGGGAGACCTGCCGCCGGTCTCGACGGCGGAGCGGCCGTTCCCGTCGGCCGTGGAGGAGGTGCTGCACCGCGGGCTCGCCCGTAGCCGCGACGACCGCTACCCGACCGTCACCGAGTTCGTGGAGGCACTGGACAGGGCGCTGGGCCCGGGAGCATCCGGACCGGTCACCCAGCCGTGGCTGGAGCGCGACCCCGAGCTCACCCAGCCGGGCCCACGGCCTACCTTGCCTCCCGCGCACGATGCGCTGCCCGAGCGGACGCTGCCCCGTCGCCGGGGACGACGCCTGGCCGTGCTCGCCGTGGTCGGGCTGGTGGCGCTGGCCGTCGGCGGGGGAGCGGGCTACGCCGCGCAGCACGTACGGCGCCCGAGCGAGCGCACCGTCTTCGACAGCACCGGCACCCTGTCGGTCAGGGTGCCGGCCGACTGGGACGGGGCCGACGCCGTCGACGGCTGGACGCCGCCCGACACCCGCACCCAGATGCCCGCGCTCTCGGTCGGGACGAGCCCGGACTGGGCAGAGAAGGGATCCTCGGCCGAGGGCGTCTTCCTCGGTCTGCTGAGCAGCACCGACCTCCCGGACTCGGTGCCGCAGCACCCCGAGTGCGACTCGGCGGGGCGGACGGTCGACGACACCAGGGACGGCGACGCATCGAAGACGGTCGTCTATTCCGACTGTCCGGGAGGCCGGGTCCTCGTCGAGCGGGTCGTCCAGGTCAGCACCAACACGCTCCTCTGGGTCCAGATCCGCAGCGACGACCGGGCCACGGCGAACGACGTGCTGGACGACGTTCGCACCCACGGTCTCTAACCGCCGTCGCCCGCTGTCCTGGGCGCCAACGGCCGCAACGAGTTGATGGTCCGGCCCAGCAGCTCGTTGAGCCCCTGTTGGTCGACCTCGCGTCCCGTCACCGCGACCGACGCATATGCGTGCGAGCCGTCGAAGGACACCCAGCGCTCGGTGGTGAACCTCAGGTGCCCACCGTCGACGTAGGTGGCGATCAGCGTGTCGCCGGTCTGGTTGGTCACGGTGAACTCGGAGATGTTTCCCTCGTCCTCCGTGGTCTGGAGAAGAGCGATCCGCTGGGCGACGGCCCCCGAGATCGAGACATCGGCCCCGCCCTGGATGCTGACGCGCAGCACGTAGGTGCCGGGCGAGGACTCGGGGTTGGCGAAGTTCCAGCTGTTGGGCGAGGTGTGGCTGGAGTGCCAGCCGACCGGCACGTCGACCTTCAACCCGGCGGCGTCGGGCTCGGGCCTCAGTCGCACGGTCTCGGTGGCGAGTCCGGACGCGTCCATCGGAGGGTCGCTCGGGTCGGGGGCGTACGTCGGCGCGCTGGGGGTCGGCACAGCGGGCGACACCGCCGGCACCGGGTCCAGCACGGTGCTGCTGACCGGCTCGTCCTCCGAGCGCTGGGCGGCGGCGTACCCACCCACGACGCCCACACAGAGCAGCACGACGGCCACCCCGAGCGCGCGCCACCACATGCGCTCGACCCTAGCCAGAGATCACCCACCGATGAATCGAGAAAGCTCGCCGGGTCTGTCGGATGTGCCCACCCCAGTTCGTGGAGATGACATGAACACCTCCACCACCCCGGACAACGCGATGATCACCCAGAAGCGCTGGCTGGCCCTCTACGTGCTCTGCCTGGGCGACCTGATGATCGTGCTGGACCAGAGCATCGTGAACGTCGCGCTGCCTTCGATCCGCACCGACCTCGGCTTCTCCCAGGCCTCGCTGGCCTGGGTCGTCAACGCGTACCTGCTCACCTTCGGCGGCTTCCTGCTGCTCTCCGGCCGGCTCGGCGACCTGCTCGGCACCAAGCGGGTCTTCCTCGGCGGCGTGGTCTCGTTCACGATCGCCTCCGCCGTGTGCGGACTCGCCCCCAGCGCGTCGTTCCTCGTGGTCGGCCGCGCCGTCCAGGGGCTCGCCGGCGCGAGCGTGTCCGCGGTGGCGCTCGCCCTGATCATGGGGCTGTTCAGCGAGCCCGGTGACCGCGCGAAGGCGATGGGAGTCTTCGGGTTCGTGATGTCCGGCGGCGGCGCGGTCGGCGTCCTGGCCGGCGGCGTGCTGACCGGCCTGCTGTCGTGGCACTGGATCTTCCTCGTGAACGTCCCCGTCGGTGTCGCCGTCCTCGTGGCCGCCCGCGCGGTGCTGCCGACCGACGAAGTGGTTCCGGGCTCGACCAGGCTCGATGTTCCGGGCGCCGTGCTCGTCACCTCCGCACTGATGATCGCGGTGTACGCCGTGGTCGGCGGCAACGACGCGGGCTGGGCCTCGACCCGCACCCTGACCCTGCTGGCGTCGGCGGCCGTCCTCTTCGTCGCCTTCATCGTCCGCGAGACGAAGGCCGCCGCGCCCCTCGTCCCGCTGCGGCTGTTCAAGCTCCGCAACGTGTCCGTCTCGCAGGTGGTCGGCGTGCTGTGGGCCGCGGCGATGTTCGCCTGGTTCTTCCTGGCCGCGCTGTACCTCCAGCAGGTGCTCGGCTACTCCGCCCTCGAGGTCGGCCTGGCGTTCGTCCCGACCAGCCTGGTCATGATGTTCTGCTCGCTGAAGCTGTCCGACCGCCTGGTGATGAAGTTCGGGATCCGCGCGCCGCTGACGGTCGGCCTGGCGCTGGCCGCGGCGTCGCTGGGCCTGTTCGCACTGGCTCCGGTCGACGGGAGCTTCGTGACCGACGTGCTGCCCTCGATGGTGCTGCTGGGCATCGGCGCCGGCATCGCCTTCAACCCGGTGCTGCTGGCCGCGATGGGCGACGTCGAGCCGCACGAGGCCGGCCTGGCCTCCGGTGTCGTCAACACCTCGTTCATGATGGGCGGCGCGCTCGGGCTGGCCGTGCTGGTGGCCGTCTCCGACTCCCGGACCGCCTCGCTGGCGGCCTCCGGCTCCTCCGCGGTCGAGGCGCTGCACGGCGGCCTGCAGGTCGCCTTCGCGGTCGGCGCCGTCGCCGCTGCGCTGGCCGCCGTGATCGGTGGCGTCTTCCTCCGGCCGCAGCCGATGGCGACGCCGTCCGAGGCTGCCGGGGTCGACGCCGCCCACAGCGAGGACGAGTGCGACTGCGAGGTCCCCTGCGCCGCCTGAGCCCCTTGCCGCTTCTCCACACGGGGTGACTCACCGTTCGGTCAGCTTCTCTGGTGTCCTGACCCCATAGAAGCGAACCGAACGGTGAGTTGCCTCTGTCGCCCGACCCCAGCGGAGCGGGCTGCGACCCTGCCCGGCGACGACCTGGTCGACCCCGCCGACGTGGTCATGGACCGGGCCTGCTCGCTGCCGGCGCCACCGGACGCGGTCTGGCCGTGGCTGGTGCAGCTCGGCAAGGACCGGGCGGGCTGGTACCTCCCGCGCTGGGTCGAGCGGTTCGTCCCGCCGTCGAGGAGAGGGCTGCGTCGCCTCGAGCCGGCGTACCTCGACCTGGCGGTGGGAGACGTCATCCCCGACTGGGGCGGGAACGACGCGACGTTCACCGTGGCTGCGCTCGAGCCCGGACAGCACCTGCTGCACACGTCGACCCGCGGCCACACGCAGCTCACCTGGTGCCTGCACCTGGCGCCCGAGGGGAGCGGCACCCGGATGCACCTACGACTGAGACTGGCGCCGGTCAAGCACCGGACCGTGGCGGAGTACGGCGGAGGCCTCGTGGACCGGCTCACCATCGCCGGCCTCGCGGCGGGGCTGCGCGAGCGGGTCTGACGGGCCGTCAGCCGGCCAGCCGCACCGTTGGGCCCACGTGGGCGAGCAGGGCCTCGAGCCCGGACCCGTCCAGCGGCCGCCCGGCGATCGTGAGGACCAGCTGGGCGTCGCCCGCCGGGTCGGTCCCGAACGCGATCCAGCGCACCGTCACGGTGCGCAGCTCGCTCATGGAGGAGAGGTAGCGGTAGCTGAGGGTCGACCAGACCTGGTCGAAGCTGCGCATCACCTTGGTGTGCTGTCCGACAACCTTGAAGCCCGACGTGCCGGCCAGGTCGCGGATCTGTTCAGCCATGAGCTGGGCGGGGGTGCCGGTCCGGGTCAGCGTGCGCAGGCTGAGCAGGTCGCTCCCGCTGCGGCTGTGGAAGCGGCCCTCGCCCTGCGGGGTGCGGACGAACGACCAGCCTCGGGGTGCGGCGATGCCCAGGGTGCCGTCGTCGGAGTCGGCTCCGATGTTCCATTTCACCGTCGTGTAGTGCAGGTGGGTCGACAGGGCCGGGGCGACGTAGCCTCCGCCGCAGCCTTCCGCTGCAGGAGGGTCGGCGTCGGCGTGAGCCACCCCGGCGGAGGCGAGCGAGATGGCCAGCGTGGCCACGGCGACGGCGGCGATGCGGTTCATGGCGACCCTCCGGATCGAGGTGAAGTGGTGAGTACAGGTGGGACGCCTGCGGATGTCGTTCGGTTGTCGGATCGCTACCGTGTCGCGGTGACCAGCCTGATGATCCGGCGTGCGCGCCTGGTCCCGATCGGACCGGCGGCGGCGCCCCCGCAGCACCTCGTCGACGTACTCGTCGAGGACGGCCTGGTCACCACGATCGCCTCGCACCTCGACCCGCGACCGGGCGTCGAGGAGTACGACGCGGACGGGCGCTGGTGCGCGCCCGGCCTCTGGGACCAGCACGTGCACTTCACGCAGTGGACGCTGGCCTCCCAGCGGCTCGATCTGGCGCCCGCCGGGTCGCCCGAGCAGGTCCTGGCCCTCGTGGTCGACCGGTTGACCACGCTGCCGGGCGTACCCGTCGTCGGCTGGGGCCACCGGCCTGGCGGCTGGGACCGTGACGTCACGGTGTCCGAGCTGGACGCGGTCAGCGGCGACACCCCGGTGGTGCTGATCGCGGGCGACGGCCACCACGCCTGGCTCAACACCACCGCGTTGTTGCACCTGGCCATGCCGGTGCGTGACTCCGTGGTCCGCGAGAACGAGTGGTTCTCGGTCTACCCTCGGCTGCTCACGCTGACCGGCAACGACGGCACCTCGCCCGAGGCGTTCCGGCGCACGCTGGACGCCGCGGCGGCCCGCGGGGTGGTGGGGATGGTGGACTTCGAGTTCGGCGCGGACCGGCTGCACTGGACCGAACGGTGGGCGCAGGGCTGCGACGTGCTGCGGGTCCGCTGGGCGACGTACGCCGACACGCTCGACGACGTGCTCGCGGCCGGCCTGTGCACCGGCGACCCCCTGCCCGGCTGTGACGAGCGCATCACCATGGGCCCGCTCAAGATCATCAGCGACGGCTCGCTCAACACCCGCACCGCCTGGTGCTGCGAGCCGTACGCCGACGCGCACCGGCTCGAGCACCCCGCAGGTCAGCCGAACCTGTCCGGCGGCGAGCTGCGCGACCTGCTCGGGCGCGCCCACGGCGGCGGCCTCGAGGTGGCCACCCACGCCATCGGTGACGCGGCCGTGGCCGAGGCGCTGGCGGCGTACGCCGACACCGGTGCGCACGGCTCGATCGAGCACGCGCAGATGGTGGGCTGGGACGACGTGCGCCGGATGGCCGAGCTCGGCGTCCGGGCCAGCGTGCAACCGGCCCATCTCCTCGACGACCGCGACATCACCGAGCTGGCCTGGTCGGGCCGGGCCGAGCGCTGCTTCGCGTTCCGGTGGATGTGCGACCAGGGCGTCGAGCTCGCCCTCGGTTCCGACGCACCGGTCTCGCCACTCGACCCGTGGCTGGCCATCGCGGCCGCCGTGCACCGCAGCGCCGACGAGCGGGACCCGTGGCACGGCGAGCAGGCGCTGACCCCGGCCGAGGCCCTGGCCGCCTCCGTCGACGGCCAGCCCACGGTCGGCGTCGGCTCACCCGGCGACCTGGTCCTCCTCGACGCCGACCCGCTCGCCGACCACGCCGACTCGGCCGAGGCGGGCGCAGCCCTGCGCGCCATGTCGGTCGCCCTGACCGCCGTGGGCGGCCGGGTGGTGCACTCGAAGCTGTAGCCGGGGTCAGGCCGGTACGGCGGCCAGCACGAGGGCGGCGATCGCCCGCTCGCCCCTCGCGAACGGGTGGTACGCCGCCGCTGCGTCGGTCGCCGGGGCGCCGTTGAGCCAGGCGTCGTCGCCGGCGCAGATGTCATGGCCGACGCTGGCGGCGTGCACGTCGACGAAGGTCACGCCGGCGTCCGCGGCCGCCTGGCGCATCACGTCGTCGAGGTGGTCGAACTGGTCCCTGACGTACGCGTAGTCGCCCGCCGCCAGCGGCAGCTGCGGGCAGGTGCCGCTGGCGGGCACCAGCTGCGGGTAGCCGACCAGCAGCACCTCGGCGTACGGCGCCCGGTCGTGCACCTCGCCCAGCAGGTCGCGCAGGCGGTCGCCCACCCGGTCGGCCACGCTGGTGAGGTCGGTGCCCTGGGCCTGCGTCTGCCGGTTGTGGTCGCGGCACGGCGCGCCATCGGGGTCGGTGGCCGCGAGCGCGGAGCAGCCCACGATGGCGCCGACCAGGAAGGCGCCGTCGTTGAAACCGAGCCCGACGGTCACCAGGTCGGTGTCCCTGGACAGCGAGTCGAGCTGTGGTGGCCACCGCACACCTCGGTTGGTGACCTGCTGCTCGGTCCCGTTGGAGGTCTGGGCACCGGCGCAGCTGGCGTCGTGGAGCCGGGCCCCGAGCTTGTCGGCCACCAGCCGCGGATAGCTCCCGCTGACCTGCCCGCAGGCCGCGCCGGGTCCCGCGACGGGCGGGCCGCTGCCGGCCCCGGCGGTGTAGGAGTCGCCGATCGCGACGTACGAGTCGTACCCGTCGTCGCCTCCCCGGTCAGCGTCGCCGGCGCAGCCGCTGCCCGCCAGGACGAGCACCAGCAGGAACCACCTCACCCGCCGACGCTAACCGCACGGTTTGGGTTACCGGACGGCGTGTCCGAGAGCTCCAGGAGTCACCCCCAGGACTCGTCACTGCTGACGGTCGTGGTCGCGCTGGCCGCGAACGGCCTGCTGGCGGTGGCCAAGACGGCTGCCGGCGTGCTGACGGGATCGGCGTCGATGCTGGCCGAGGCCGCGCACTCGTGGTCCGACACCGGCAACGAGGTGTTCCTGGTCATCGCGGAGCGGACCGGCCAGCGGCCGCGCGACGAGGCCCACCCCCGGGGCTACGGACGGTCGACCTACATCTGGTCGCTGGTGGCCGCCTTCGGACTGTTCTCGGCCGGCGCCGTGGTCTCGATCTGGCACGGGGTCACCGAGCTGTTCGCCGAGCCGGGCCGGGCGGCGTACACCGCCAACTACATCGTCCTGGGGCTCGCCTTCCTCTTGGAGGGCACCTCGTTCGTCCAGGCGTCGCGCCAGGTGCGCGGCAAGGCGATGCGCTGGGGGCTGCAGCCGTTGCGGTTCGTCGCACGCACGTCGGACCCCACGCTTCGGGCGGTGTTCTTCGAGGACTCCGCCGCGCTGCTCGGCCTGGTGCTGGCCGGCGCCGGCATCGGCCTGCACCAGCTCACCGGCCACCACCAGTACGACGCCCTCGGGTCGATCGCGGTGGGGCTGCTGCTGGCCGCGGTGGCGATCTTCCTGATGCGTCGCAACATGGACTATCTGCTGGGCGAGGGCGACGACGAGGAGATCCGCCGCATGGTCCTGACCCGCCTGCTCGAGCACCCGGACATCGAGCGGGTCACCTACCTGCACCTGGAGTACGTCGGCCCAGCCCGGCTGTTCGTGGTGGCCGCCGTCGACCTCACCGGTGACGACCGCGAGCCGGACCTCGCCGTACGCCTGCGCCAGGCCGAGTCCGACGTCGAGGAGAACGAGAACATCGAGGACGCCGTCCTCACCCTGTCGCTGCCCGCGGACCCCTCGCTCACGGCGGGGTAGTCACGGACATTCTTGTCGGGCTACCGACCAGTAACCGACAAGAACGTCCGTGACTATCCCGGCGGAACCTCTTGACAAGCGATAAGTAAGGCGGCTCCCTCACCGCCCCGGCCGCGCCATGTCCGACGATGGGCACCGACGACCACAGACGACGGCCACCGACGACGGCCACCGACGACGGCCACCGACGATTGAGCAGCAAGCACCTCGGAGAGGAGGAGAGGGTGACCACGACCACCAGCCCTTCGACCGCCGCGCCCGCGGCCGCCGATCGTCCGCGCGAGCGGCCCGGCCGGACTCGCGGCGCCGGCGGCCTGCCGAACGGACTCGTCCTTCCGACCGCGGTCCTGCTCCTGCTCTCGCTCGGCTATCCGCTGACCCGTCAGGTGGTTCTCTCCTTCCACGAGTACGGCCTGGCCCAGCAGTTCGGCCGGCCCGCCGACTTCGTCGGGCTCGACAACTACCGGGCCCTGGCCACCGACGCCTACCTGTGGAAGGTCCTGTTCCGAACCATCGTGTTCTGCCTGGTGAACGCGGTCGTGACGACCGTCCTGGGCATGGCGGTGGCGCTGCTGATGCGGCTGATGGCCGGTCCGATCCGTCTCCTCGTCCAGACCGGCCTGCTGCTGGCCTGGGCGATGCCGGTGGTCGCCTCGCTCACGGTGTGGCAGTGGCTCTTCGACACCCAGTACGGCATCATCAACTGGACGCTCACGCGTCTCGGCGCCGACTACGAGGGCCACGCCTGGCTGCTCGAACCGATGTCCTTCTTCTTCGTCGCCACGGTGATCGTGGTCTGGATGAGTGTGCCGTTCGTGGCCGGGGTGCCCTACGAGCTCGAGGAGGCCGCGATGATCGACGGCTGCTCGCGGCTCCAGGCGTTCTGGAGGGTCACCTTTCCGCTGCTCGCCACCGGTCTCGTGGCCACCGGGGTGTTCGGCTTCATCCAGGCGTGGAACGACCTGGCCGTCGTGGTCATGACCCGCGAGGACAAGAAGACGCTGCCGGTCTGGCAGGCCGGCTTCCTCGACGTCAACCGGGGTATCGACTGGGGTGGCGTGATGGCGGGCTCCACGCTCATCGCGGTGCCGGTGATCATCTTCTTCCTGCTGGTCCAGGGCCGGATGGTCTCCGGGCTCACGGCCGGGGCGGTGAAGGGGTGACCCCCTCATGAGCATCGAGTCCTGGGCGCTGCGGGTGCTGCTGCCGTCGTTCCCCGGCACGTCGCTGCCCCACGACGCCCTGCCGCTGCTGGAGGAGGGGCTGGGCGGGCTCTGCCTGTTCGGGTCCAACACCGCGGACGGCCCCGAGGCGGTCGCGGCGTACACCGCGCACGTCCGTTCGGTGTCGCCGGGCGCGGTCGTCGCGGTCGACGAGGAGGGCGGGGACGTCACCCGGCTGCACGTGCGCGACGGCAGCCCGGTGCTCGGGCCGCTGGCCCTCGGCGTGGCCGACGACCCGGCGCTGACGCGGTCGGTGGGCCGGGCGATCGGTCTCGAGCTGGCCGAGGTGGGGATCAACCTCGACCTCGGACCGGTCGCCGACGTGAACTCCAATCCCGACAACCCGGTCATCGGCACCCGCAGCTTCGGCTCGTCGGCGCCCGCCGTCGCCGCGCACGTGGCGGCCTGGACGATCGGACTCCAGTCAGCCGGTGTCGCCGCCTGCGCCAAGCACTTCCCCGGTCACGGGGACACTGGCGAGGACAGCCATCTCGCCCTCCCGGTGCTGACTGCCGACATGTCCACGCTGGTCGAGCGGGAGCTGGTGCCCTTCGCGGCCGCCGTCGAAGCCGGTACGGCGGCGGTGATGACCTCGCACATCGTGGTGCCGGCCCTCGACCCCGAGCTCCCCGGCACGCTGAGCGGGCCGGTGCTGGCGCTCCTGCGCGAGCGGCTCGGGTTCCGGGGCGTCATCGTCAGCGACGCCCTCGACATGGCGGGCGCGTCCGGGACCCGCGGTATCCCCGAGGCGGCCGTGCTCTCGCTGGCGGCCGGGGCCGACCTCCTGTGCATCGGCGCGGACAACTCGGTCGAGCAGGTCCGCGAGCTCCAGGCGGCCGTCGTCGACGCAGTCCGGTCGGGCCGGCTCGCGGAGGAGCGTCTGGCCGCAGCGGCCAAGGCCGTGACCGCCCTTCACGATTCGTCTGCGGCACAGCCCGCAGATCCAGGCGAGGAGTCGCAGACGAATCGCATGCTGGCCGCCGGGGCGGCCCGGTCGGTCACCGTCACCGGCGAGCTGCCGGACCTGAGCGGTGCCCAGGTCGTGCGGGTCGACTCGCGTCCCAACATCGCCATCGGCAAGGCGGCCTGGGGGCTGCCGACGGACGCCGTGGTCGCACCCGGCTCGACCGCCATGCCGTCCGGACCGCTCGTCATCCAGGTCCGCGACGCGCACCGCCAGCCCGACGTGCTGGCGACGCTGGCGGGCGCTCCCTCCGGGTCGGTGGTCGTCGAGTGGGGCTGGCCGGGCCGGCGTACCGACGACCTGGCGACCATCGAGGCCCGGGGCTGGTCGCAGCCCGGCGCGGTGGCGGTCACCGACGTGCTCAGAAGGGCAGGGTGGGGCCAGTGACCGGCACCATCGGCCTCGACATCGGGGCCACGAAGACACTCGGGGTGCTCGTGGACGCCGACGGCCGGGTGCTGGAGCAGGTCCGGGAGGCGACCGAACCCGGTCGCGACGGTGTGGTCCGGACCGCCGCGCTCGTGGTCGCCCACCTCGGCGCGGCCACCCACGGTGCGCCAGCCACCTCGGTGGGGCTGGGCATCCCCGGGCTGGTCGACGTCGAGCGAGGCATGGTCAAGCACGCGGTCAACCTCGGCGTCGACGGCGACTGGGTGCCCCTGCGGGCCGAGCTCGAGGCCCGGCTCGGCGTCCGGGTCGCGGTCGAGAACGACGTCAACGTGGCCACCCTCGGCGCGGTGGCGCTGAGCGGGATCCGTGACCTCGTCTACGTCTCGATCGGTACCGGCCTGGCCGCCGGCCTGGTGCTGGACGGCGTGCTGCGTCGTGGCGCGACCGGGGCGGCCGGCGAGATCGGCCACGTCCCGACCGACCCGAACGGCGCGGTCTGCCAGTGCGGCCAGCGCGGCTGCCTGGAGACGATCGCGTCCGGGCGGGCGCTGGCGGAGGCGTGGCACCCTGCCGGGTCACCGGGAGGCGACGTACCTCCCGCCCAGGCTGTGTTCGCCGCCGCGGCTGCCGGCGACCCACGGGCCGTCGAGGTGCGCGACCGGTTCGCTGCCGGGGTGGCTGACGCCGTCCGTACGCTCTGCCTCTCCGTGGATCCGGCCACCATCGTGCTGGGCGGCGGGGTCTCGCACCTCGGGGCGCGGCTGGTCGAGGCGGTGGGGGACGCGCTGCGGGCGCAGGCGGCGTCGTCGCCGTTCCTGGCCTCGCTCGACCTCGCCGCCCGGATCCGGGTGGTCCCCGACGACCAGCCGGTTGCGGCGATCGGAGCAGCCCTGTTGGGTCGTCCCTGATGGAAGTCGTCCCGCTCTCGTCGGTCGACGAGGTGGCTTCGCTGGCCGCCGACACGATCGAGGCGCTGGTCCGCGCCCGCCCGTCGTGCGTGCTGGGGCTGGCGACGGGGTCGTCGCCGGTCCCGGCGTACGCCGAGCTCGTCGCGCGGCACCGAGCCGGCACCGGCCCGTCGTACGACGAGGTGCGGGGGTTCCTGCTCGACGAGTACGTCGGCCTGCCGGCCGGCCATCCGCAGTCCTACCGCGCGACCATCGCGCGGGAGCTGACCGACGACCTCGGCATCCCGGCGGACCGCGTGCAGGGCCCGGACCCCGCCGACCCCGCGACGGCGGGCGCGGCCTACGAGCAGGCGCTGCTCGACGCCGGCGGGGTGGACCTCCAGGTGCTGGGCATCGGCTCGG
>Ga0136846_1214484_pt1 | contig 28644 bp, 26 predicted proteins | sample HopSoiMetagenom2_FD_96841 | JGI IMG/M metagenome (GOLD analysis project Ga0136846, IMG submission 96841) | Grasslands soil microbial communities from Hopland, California, USA - 2 Assembly 2016 (version 4) | ecosystem: Environmental > Terrestrial > Soil > Grasslands | place: USA: Hopland... | reverse complement strand
GGCCAAGCTCTGCTTCGAGTACTCGCCGCAGCACCGGCCGACCGCGGTCACGGTAGTGACCAGGCAGACCTCGGACGACTGCAACTCCTTCGAGGTGGAGGAGCACACGCTGTGGCGGCGGATCACCCGGGCCGGCGCGGCCTGGGCCTTCCACGCTTCCACCGACGGGGCGTGGTGGCGGCTGCTACGGTACTTCACCCTCGGCGCAACCCTGGCCCGGGTGGGATTCATGGCTCAGTCGCCGACTGGTGAGGGGTGCGCGGCCACGTTCGACCACATCACGTTCCGTCCCGGGGCGCCGACTGATCTGCGGGACGGGAGCTGACCAGAAGACGGGAGCTAGCCGGGGAAGCGGAGCAGGCGGCCGTTCCCTGGGGCGACACAGCGGTTAACGTTCCAGGACGCGGGCGGTGTAGGCGTTGCGGAACTTGCCGGCGGGATCGTAGTGGCGGGCGAGCGCGAGGAAGTCGGGCAGCCGGTCGTAGCGGGCGTGCAGTCCGGCCGCCGGGGTGGCGAAGACCTTGCCCCAGTGCGGGCGGGGATCGAACGGGGCCAGCTGCCGCTCCAGTTCGGTGACCACCGGCAGGACCGCGCTGGGGTCCGGGATCCAGGTGAAGTGGAAGGCCACGCTGTCCTGCCGGTAGGCCATGCTCAGCCACAGGTCGTCGGCGGCGACCCGGCGGAACTCGCAGATCTGCAGCACCGGGGCCAGGCGGTCGCTGATCTGCCGCAGCGCGTGCAGGGCGGGCACCGCATCGTGCGCCGGGAGCAGGTACTCCGACTGGAGCTCGTGGCCCGCGCTCGGGGTGAAGTCGGGCCGGAAGTGCGGCAGCCGCTCGAACCACGGGCCTGGCACGCCCAGCTGCTCGGTGCAGGAGTCCGCGGCCACGCCGGGCACCGGGTTCCGGGCGGCCGGGGCGGGCGTGGCGGCGAACCACGGTTCCTCAGTGACCGGTGAGGCCGGTGTGACTGATGGGGCTGAGGAGCCCATGGCGGGTGGGGCATAGAGGTTTTTTTCGACGAGGCTCTTGATCCAGAGCTGGGTCAGGCGGGGGGCGCGCCAGTCGGTGAACATGCTCACGCTGTAGCCGGACGCCATGATCGTGGCGAAGTGGTCGTCCAGCACCTCCAGCGGCAGGCCCTCGTAGACCCGCTGGGCGACCTCGAAGGACGGCACGACCGCCAGGATCAGGCGGGTGACCACGCCCAGGGCGCCCAGGTGCACGACGGCGCCGGGGAAGGAGTCATCGGAGCCGCGGCGAAGCTCCACCACGTCGCCGTCGGCGGTGACGAGCTCCAGGCCGGTCACCGCGGCGGACAGGGACTGGTTGGCGGTACCGGAGCCGTGGGTGCCGGTGGCGGTGGCGCCGGCCACCGAGATGTGCGGCAGCGAGGCCGTGTTGCGCAGCGCGAAGCCCATTCGGTCCAGGCGGGCGGCCAGGGTGGCGTAGCTCAGGCCGGCCGTCACCCTGACCAGGGAGTTAGCCGAGTCGACCTCGACCTCGGATGGCAGGTCGGCCAGGCTGACCTGGGCGCCGGGCGAGTCGGCCATCTCGTTGAAGGAGTGGCCGGTGCCGAGCACGCGGACCGCAGCGGCCCGCCCGACGACGGCGCGCAGCTCGCCGAGCGTGGCCGGGCGGTGGAATTCCGGCGCGGTGAAGGTGATATTGCCCGCCCAGTTGACTCGCTGCCCAGCGCCAGCAGAAGTGGTCATCGTGGTTCCGTCCAGGTAGAAGGCAACGGCCCGCCGTACCACAGCTCGATGATCTGTCTCGCGATGGAGACCGGCGGGGGCAGCGCGATCTCGCGGGCCCTGATCGCGGCCACCAGCCCCTCCCGGCTGAACCAGAAGGCCTCGGCGATCTCCTCGGTGTCGACCACGATGTCCTGGCCGGCCGGGGCCTCGGCCCGGAAGCCGAGCATCAGGCTGCGCGGCATCGGCCAGGGCTGGCTGCCGACGTAGCGCACGTTGGTGACCTTGAGCCGGACCTCCTCGTCGACCTCGCGGGCCACCGCCTGCTCGGCCGACTCCCCCGGCTCGACGAACCCGGCCAGGATCGACACCCGCTTGCCGGGCCAGGCCGCGTTCCGGGCCAGCAGGCAGCGGTCGTCCGGGTCGGTCACCAGCATGATCACCGCGGGGTCGGTACGGGGGAAGTGCTCGGTGCCGTCCACCGGGCAGCGGGTCGAGTGGCCACCGGGATCGGGGACGGTGGGCGTCCCGTCGACCGGGCAGTGCGTGTGCGTGTCGTGCCAGTTGGCCAGGGCCACGGCGTGGGTGAACAGGCCCGCGTCGCGGTCGCCGAGCAGCGTGCCCGCCTCGCGCAGGTAAGCCGGCCGGATCTCAGCGACCCCGTCGGGCGCGGGCAGCGCCGCGGAGACGCCGAAGTACACCACCCCGTCGTCGTCCTGGCCGAGCAGCAGCCGGGGGGCGGCCGGGGCGTCGCCCGGGGAGACGAAGACCAGGTCCATCCGGTCCCCGCCGTCGCGCACCAGGGCCTGGCCGGCCGAGACGACGAGCACCCGGCTGGCCGGGTCGGCCCAGGCCGCGTCCAGCCACTCGGCGTCGGCCCGCCGGTGCGTTACCCGGTCGACCGTACCGCGGGACAGGGCCAGCGACGACTGGTCCAGCAGCTCCTGCGCGATCACTTAATACCCGCGGCGGCTAGCTCGTCCCACAGGTAGGCCGAGGCTTCGGCTCCGCGCTGGAGGAGGGTGATGTCCATGCTCTCGTTCGGGGCGTGGATCTGGTCGGCGTCGAGACCGACCGCGATGAACACCAGCGGCGCGTCCAGGATCTCGGCCAGGTCCGCCTCGGGACCGCTGCCGCCTTCCTTGGTGAACAGCACCTCGCGGCCGAAGGCCCGCTGCAGGGCGCGCCGCCCGGCCTGCACGGCCGGGGAGTCGATGGGCGAGTGGCAGGGCCGGACGGCGGGCTGGACGGTGACCGCGGCCTCCAGTCCGTCCGGGGTGTGCGCCGCCACGTACTCGCGGAAGGCCGCGGCCACGTCGGCCGGGTCCTGGTCGGCGACCAGCCGGAAGGAGATCTTGGCGTGCGCGGCCTGCGGCACGATCGTCTTGGAGCCCGGCCCGGTGTGGCCGCCCCACATGCCGTTGACCTCGGCGGTCGGCCGGGTCCAGATCCGCTCCAGGGTGCTGAAGCCCTGCTCGCCGTACAGCGCGCCGCTGTGGCCGGCGTCGGCCAGCCAGCTCTTCTCGTCGAACGGCAGCCGGGCCAGCAGCTCCCGCTCCGGCGACGACAAGGGGAGCACCCGGTCGTAGTACCGGGGCAGGGTGACCCGCCCCTGGTCGTCGTGCAGGCCGGCCAGCAGGCTCGCCATCGCGTGCACCGGATTCGGCACCCCGCCGCCGAACGATCCCGAGTGAAGATCACGCACCGGCCCGGTCAGCGTGACCTCCACCGGGAGCAGGCCGCGCATGCCGGTGCACATGGACGGCACGTCGGCCGCCCACATGGTGGTGTCGCTGATCACGATCACGTCGCAGGCCAGCCGCTCCCGCTCGCGCCGGAGCAGGTCGGCGAAGTGCTCCGAGCCGGACTCCTCCTCGCCCTCGACCAGCAGCTTGATCGTCACCGGGGGGGCCGCGGCACCGGAGGCCGCCAGCGCGGCGCGGACGCCGAGTGAGTGCAGGAGCACCTGGCCCTTGTCGTCGGAGGCGCCCCGGCCGAGCAGCCGGCCGTCCCGCTCGACCGGCTCGAACGGCGGGCTATCCCACTCCGCGAGCGGCTCGGCCGGCTGGACGTCGTGGTGACCGTAGACCAGCACCACCGGGGCGGCGGGGTTCCCGGACGGCCATTCGGCGTACACCGCGGGCAGCCCGCCGGTCTCCAGCACCTGAGCCACCGGGAAGCCCGCCCCGCGCAGGTGACTAGCCAGCCACGCGGCGCTGTGCCCCACATCGCCGTGCCGGTCCGGGTCGGCGGAGATCGACGGGATCGCCAGCCACTGCTTCAGGTCATCGATGAATTCGCGCGCGTTCGCCTCGACATAGCCACGGACGTCCATGGTTAGACGGTATCGCGCGCCACCTCAAACACATCCCCGCGGCCCAGCAGTCCCGCGGCGGGGAGCGACACGTACTTGCCGGGGCGGTCGGTGACCGACCCGGCCACGACCGGTTCCTCCCCCGCGCCGCGCAGCGCGTCCAGGGCGGCGGCCACCTCGGACGGGGCGACCACGACGCAGAAGCCGGTGCCCATGTTGAAGGTCGCGTACATGGTCGCGGCCGGGACGTCGCCGGCCGCGGCGATCTGGCCGAAGATCTCCGGCGCGGCGGGCAGCGCGTCCAGGACGTACGACACGTCGGCGGCCAGCCGGGTCACGTTGAGCAGGCCGCCGCCGGAGATGTGGGCCAGCCCCCGGGGCACCACGCCCGCCTCCCACAGCGCCTCGATGGCCCGGACGTAGACCCGGGTCGGCGCGAGCAGCGCGTCGAGGAAATCAGTACAGTCACTGAGGGCCCGGCGGGCGAGCGAGAAGCCGTTGCTGTGCAGCCCGGAGCTGGGCAGCGCCAGGACCGTGTCCCCCGGCTCGACCCGCGACCCGTCCACCGGGTCGCGGCCCGCCGGGATCGCCCCGACCGCCGTGCCGACCAGGTCCATCATCGGGCCGCCGCCGGCCGAACTCGCCAGCATCGCGCCGATCTGCGCGATCTCCCCGCCGGGGATGGCGATGCCGGCCTCGTCGGCGCCCCGGTACAGGCCGCGGGCCACGTCCTCGAGCACGGCCGCGTCGATGCGGTCGGTGGCGATGTAGTCGAGCAGGGCCAGCGGCACCGCGCCGGTGCAGATCACGTCGTTGACGTTGTTGGCCACCACGTCGATCCCGACCGGCTCCCACCGGTTGGCCTCGCGGGCCAGCAGGATCTTGGTGCCCACCCCGTCGGTGGTGAGCGCGATCGGCGGGCCGGGCGGGATGTGCATCAAGGTGGCGAAGTAGCCGCTGGCCAGCCCGGTGATGCTGGTCACCAGTGAGGACCGCACCGCCGTTTTCGACAGCCACGGGCGCATCGCCTTGGCGAAGACTTCCTGTTCGCGCTCTTCGTCCACGCCCGCGCTCGCGTAGGGATCCATGGGCGCCATGGTAACGAGCAGCCGGACGAGGTGAATGGCCTGCCCCGTTCGGAATATTTGAACTTTCAATTATTGTTATGCTGGAACCTAGCTGAGGGAGGCTGCCATGCCAGCGATCACCGTCGACGACATACTCGTGCTGCCGCGGGTGCCGGAGCCCGATGTCACCCAGGCCGAGCGGAAGGTCACGTCGGTGACGACCGCGCCGTCCGGCTACGAGGGCGAGGGATTCCCGGTCCGGCGCGCCTTCGCCGGGGTTGACCTGAAGCGCCTCGACCCGTTCATCCACATGGACCAGATGGGCGAGGTCGACTACGGCCCCGGGGAGCCCAAGGGCACCGCGTGGCATCCGCACCGCGGCTTCGAGACCGTCACCTACATCATCGACGGCACCTTCCGTCACCAGGACTCCAACGGCGGCGGCGGGCTGATCACCAACGGCGACACCCAGTGGATGACCGCGGGCGGCGGCCTGCTGCACATCGAGGCGCCGCCGGAGGAGCTCGTGATGAGCGGCGGCCTGTTCCACGGGTTCCAGCTGTGGGTGAACCTGCCGGCCCGGCTGAAGATGACGCCGCCGCGCTACCAGGACATCCGGGCCGGGCAGGTCGCGCTGCTGTCCTCGGGCGACGGCGGGGCGCTGCTGCGGGTCATCGCGGGCGAGTTCGGCGGGCACGCGGGGCCGGGGATCACGCACACGCCGATCTCGCTGGTGCACGCCACCGTCTCGGCCGGCGCGCAGGTGCGGCTGCCGTGGCGGGCTGATTTCAACTCGCTGGCGTATGTACTGGCGGGCAGCGGGACCGTGGGGGCGGAGAAGCGGCCGGTGAAGATGGGGCAGCTGGCCGTGTTCGGGGCCGGGGACGCGATCACGTTCGCCGCCCAGACCGAGCTGGACATCCTGCTGCTCGGCGGCGCGCCGATCCGGGAGCCGGTGGCGGCGTACGGGCCGTTCGTCATGAACACCCGCGCGGAGCTGCAGCAGGCCTTCGAGGACTTCCAGGCCGGACGGCTGGGGTCCGTGCCCGCGGTCCCGGCCGAGCCCCGCCCCGGCCACGACGTTATTTAGGCCCTTTACCCCGAACGAGCCGGCTCTTCTATCCGTGCGATCCTGAGCGCCAGCGCGGGGCAGGCGGACACGGCTCGCCTGGCCCCTCGTTCCAGGGCTCCGGGCACCGGGCGGGGGTCGATGAGGGGGTAGCCCCACTCGTCGACGGCGATGAGCTCGGGGAGGAGTTCGGCGCACACGCCGTGGCCGGTGCAGGCGATCGGGTTCACCCGGAGGGTTCCTGCCATCGTCAGATCCAGTCCTGTTCGCTGGCGGGTGCGCGGTCCGGCAGCGGCAGGAACGGCTCGCGGCTGGTGGCCGCGCACTGGCCGCGGGCGTGCCGGTCGATCTCGGGGGCGAAGACCTTCAGGGCGCTGCGGACGAAGCGGACCGTGCCGTCCGGGTGGTGGCAGGCGCCGCGGCCGGTGACCAGGCCGGACCAGCGTTCCAGGTTGGCGCGGGTCTGGAGGTTGGCCCGGCCGGCCGCCAGCTCGGTGAGGGCGGCGGCGATGCGGGGCAGGCCGTTCAGGCAGGGGCCGCACTGGCCGGCTGACTCGGCGGCCAGGTAGGTCGTGATGCGGGCGGTCTCGGCCAGGCCGCAGCGGTCGGCGGGGAGCGCGGCCAGCACGCCCGCGCCGGGTGCGGCGCCGAAGGTGCGCAGTGAGGCGTGATCCAGGGTGAGTTCTCTCGCCTGCGGCAAGGGTAGCCAGGTGCCGTGGTAGCCGCCGACTAGCCAGGCCTGTGCTTGGGGGCCGTCGCCGAGGAGGGCACGCAGCGGGGTGCCGATCGCTACCTCGTGGATCTCCGTCCTGACCCGGGCCCGGTAGAGGGTGGTGAGCATGCTGCCCGGTTCTTCGGGGGTGCCGACGGCGCGGAACCAGCGGGGGCCGTAGCGGGCGATCAGGGCCAGGTGGGCCAGCGTCTCGGCGTTCTGGACCAGGGTGGGGGCGCCGCCCAGGCCGCGCTCGCTGACCCGCGGCGGCTGGAACGCGGGCAGCGCGGGGCCGCCGCCGAGGCGGTTGATCAGCGCGGTTTCCTGGCCGGCCAGGAACCGCGGCGGGGCCTGGGTGATCGTGACGGGGAGGCGGTCGACGCCTTGCGCGGTTCGTTCGGCCAGGGCGCGGAGGATTTGCGGGCCGGGGGCGGCGTGCAGGTACAGGTGCGCCTCGGTGGCGCCGACCGCCTCGGCGGCCAGCTGGAGGCCGTCGAGGACCAGGTGGGGCGCGATCCGGAGCAGCAGCTCGTCCTTGCGGCTGGCGGGCTCGCTCTCGGCGCCGTTGGCGACGGCCACCTTGCGGGTGCCCTTGGCGCGGGCGACGGCGGCCAGCTTGCGGTGCACCGGGAAGGCCGCGCCGCCCCGGCCGGTCAGGCCGGAGGCTTCGAGGTCGGGGATCAGGGTGCTGGTCCGGCCTCGGTACGGAACGGCACCGTACCGGGACAGGTGGGCCTGGAGGTCTTCAGGGGCCGTTTCTTCGTTGAGAGCTGTATTCACCGGGTCATTGCCTTCTGCTGAGCGAGGACGGCGGAGACGCGGGCGGCCCGGGGGACCTGCCGGGCGGCCTGAGCCAGGCGCCAGCTGACCGCCACCGCGACGACGAGCGCGCAGGCAGCCGACAGGCCGAGCAGCCAGCCCTGCTGAAGGTCCGTGCTCGCGCCGAGGCTGTGCCCGAACGCGAGCGGCCAGCTGGCGTAGGCGAGCAGGTGGACAGCCCGCCATAGGACCCGGTTCATCCGGCCGCGGAGCAGGCTGGTGACGATCATGGCCAGCATCAGGTCCACCGAGATCGCGCCCAGGCCTATCCACAGCCGCTCGTACCCCGAGGCGAACGGGATCACCGCGGACAGCAGCGGGATGTGCACGTAGCTGTCGAGCACCGCCGTCACGACGTGCACCGCGATGAACGCCACCGAGAGCAGCGAGAGGTTGCGGTGCAGGCCGGTCACGGCGAACCTCGGCAGGCCGGGGAGCCGGCCCTGCCGGTTGACCGCAATGCCGAGCACCAGGACGGCGGTCAGCAGCAGCAGCGCGACGATGCCGGTCGCGCGGCTGGCGTACCAGAACGCGGTGTTCATTGTTCCCCTGATGATTCGGCGGGCCAGCCGGCCACGGTGAAGACCACGCCGGTCGCGTCGACCAGGCGGGCGGGCAGCCCCAGCTGGGTCAGCCAGCCCAGCGCGCGGCGGCCGCGGATGATCGCGGCGGTGCTCGCCGCGTTGGCGTCGGCGCAGCTCCCGGCGGTGACCGAGACGGTACGCCAGGCGGGTTCGGCGGGCAGGCCGGTGCGCGGGTCCAGGATGTGATGCAGCACGTCGCCGCCGCGCCGCCAGCGGCGGGCCGCGGTGCTCGAGGTGGCCAGGCCGCCGTCGCGGATGGCGATCTTCGCGTACGGGCCGGCCGGCGGGTCCCCGGGGGCGCCGGTCACGTCCTGTACCCGGACCCGCCAGCCCTCGTCGGGGGCCTGGCCGGCGACGGCGATGTCGCCGCCCAGGCTGACCAGGACGCCACCGCCGGTGCGGGCCGCGATGCGGGCGGCGGAGCGATCCGCGGCCCACGCCTTGGCGGTGGCGCCCAGGTCGAGCCGGACGCCCGGGGGCATGATCAGCGTCCGGCCGTCCAGGTGGATCTCCTGCCAGCCGGGCACGCGGCGGACGGTGAGGCGCAGCGCGGGGGCGTTCGGCGGGAGGTGGCCGAAGTCGCGGTCGTAGCCGGCGGCGGACATAGCCGCGCCGACGGTGGGGTCGACGTCGCCGTCGGTGAGGCGGGCGGCGCGCAGGGCGACCACGATGGCCTCGGCGAGGAGCGGGCTTATCTCGGTGGGCCGGCCGCCTGGGAGGGAGCAGAGCTCGGAGTCGGGACGGAACCGGCTGCAGGCCGCGTCCACGTCGGCTAGGTCAGCGATGAGGAGCTGGCGGGCCTGGCCGAGGTGGGAGGGGTCGGTCACCAGGAGGTGGACGAGCGTGCCGAGGGCGCGCCAGCTGGCTTCGGCGGGAGCGGCTGGTCCGGTGGCTTCGGTGGCTTCGGTGGCTTCGGTGGTGAGGGACATCACGAGCCGCCCGAAGTGACCTGGCTGCTGCCGGAGCTCGAGCTCGGTGCGGAGCCGGAGCTGAGGCCGGAGGAGCTGTCCGAGCTGCTGGAGCCGGAGTTCGAGCTCGATCCGGAGCTCGTAGAGCCGGAGCTGGATCCGGTGGAGGCGCTGGCGGTGTGGGTGGATCCGGGCAGGACCAGGGCCAACGCTCCGGCTGCGGCCACGCTGGCCACGGTGACCGCGGTGGTGGCGGTCCTGACCTTGCCCCGGCCGCGTTCCCTGGCCGCGATGGCCTGGCGGACCTTATCCCCGTTGGTGCTGCTCATGTCATTCAGTGTGGGTTCGCGTTATTCAGGCTCCCTGCGCGAATCCTCTCCGTAACCTCTGAGCCTTATTTCCGGGTGCGGGCGCGGGCATCCCGTCGCCCAGGGCCGAGGCCGCCGCCCCGGACAGGATCCGGCGGAACACCGGGTGAACGAGGGCCGGCAATAAGGCGAGGCACGGATTCGTTCGGTCAGTGCGAGCCTTTCCACCCATCGATCATGCCGTGTGTCCGGGCAGACCATGATCGTGGGCAGTTTTGGCTCCTATGTGGCCAAAACTGCCCGAGATCATGAAGCTGGGTGGGGTGGCCGAGGCTGGAGGTGGCGGGGTGCCGGAGCGACTGGAGGAGGAAGGGCGGCGGGAGCGGCTGGAGTAGGATGGGCGGCGGGCGCGGGAGCGGGTGGCGCCGCTGGAGCGGGAGTTCGCTGGACTGGCGGAAGCGGCCAGCGCGGCGGGGACCGATGACGAGCACGATCCGGAGGGGGCGACGCTGGCCTTCGAGCGGCAGCACGCCGCCGCGCTGCTGGAGGGGGCGCGGGAGCAGGTGGCGGCGGTCGAGGCGGCGCTGACCCGGCTGGCGGCCGGGGAGTACGGGGCGTGCGGCCGGTGCGGGCAGCCGATCGGGACCGAACGACTGGCGGCCCGCCCGGCCGCGACGACGTGCATTCGCTGCGCCGGGCGACGTTAGTTCGCTGTGCTGGGCGACGTTAGTTCGCTGCGCTGGGTGCTGGTCCTTATTCGGCGCGGAGGGCGGAGGCGGTGCGGGTGCGGGCGGCCCAGCTGGCGGGGGCCAGGGCGCCGGCTACCGCGATGAGCAGGCCGGCCAGGGCGAGCAGGACGATCTCCCAGGGCTGGTAGGCGTGCAGGACGGCGGCGGGGATGGCGGTCTGGGCGGCGTGGCCCATCACCGGCAGCACCGTGTGGTGCAGGGCGATAACGGCCGGGATCGCGATCAGGCCGGCGGCCAGGCCGGTGCCCGCGACCGAGCAGATCACCATGGCCATGGTCTGCCGGGGGGTCATGCCGACCGCCTTGAACACGCCGAGGTCGTGTACCCGTTCCCGGATCTGGAGCACGACCGTGTTGAGGACGCCGAGGCTGGCTACCGCGGCCAGCAGCAGCATGAGCGCGCCGACCAGGCCGATGACGGCCAGCAGTTCCGGTGAGCTGTCCGACATCGCGTTGGCCTGGTAATCCGGGCCGAGCGCGCGGTTGAGCGCGGCCGTGTAGAGAGCGGTGTCGGTGCCCGGGGCTAGAGTCACGTCGTACTGGGTCACGGCCAGCTGCGGATCCAGGCTGGCGAGGGCGGTCAGGCCGCCGATGACCTCCGGGGTGCCGCCGGACGGGTCGAAGACCTGGCCGGCGATCCGGACGGTGCGGCGCCGGCCGCCGGAGGTCAGGGTATAGCTGTCCCCTACCGCCGTGCCGGTCGCGGTGAGGAAGGGGGTGTTCACCACCACCTGGTCGCTGCCGGCCGCGTACCAGCGGCCGCTGACCAGGGCGTAGCCGGTCCAGCGGGAGTCGCCGCCGAAGGCGGTCAGGGACAGCCGGCCGGACAGGCCGGGGACGCTGATCGCGTCGTCGGCTTCGGCCACGTAGCGCCGGGTGCCGGGCTGGGCGTGCAGGGCGGCCAGCACGGCGCGCTGCTGCGCGGCCGGGCTCGGGAGGCTGCCGCCGCCGGGGGCAGCGCCAGGGCCAGCCTTGGCGCCAGCGGCGGGGCCGGAGCCAGCCGATGGATCGCCCGGTACCTCTATTTGCACGGGCACGGCGGTGGAGCGGGACAGGTCGGCGGCGACCCGGTTCAGGGAGGTGGTCAGGCCGGCCGCGAAGGTTACCGCGAGCACCCCAAATCCGATGGCGGCCAGGGTGACCAGGGTCCGCCCGGGGCGGGCGAACGGGCTGGCCAGGCCGAGGGTGACCGGGCGCGGCAGCCGCCTGGTCAGGCGGGCGCGGGCGAGCAGGCGGTGCGCGGCGTAGCCGCCCGACGGGCGGGGGGCGCGGCCGGTCGCGATGGCCTGGACGGCGCTCAGGCGGGCCGCGTGTATCGCCGGGGGCAGGGCAGCGGCGGCGGTCAGGGCGAGTATGGCCAGGGGCACGGCCAGGTCGACCCAGAACGGCACGGCCAGCGTGCCGACTCCGTACACCTGGGCGGTCTGGCCGAGCAGCGGTACCGACAGCAGGTTGCCGGCGACCGCGCCCAGCACGCAGCCGGCCAGGGCGGGGGCCGTTACCTGGATCAGGTAGGCCGCCACGACCTGGCCGGGCGAGAAGCCGACGGACTTGAGGACGCCGATCCGGCGGGTGCCCGCCGCTACCGCCCCGCTGACCACGTTGGCCACGATCAGGACCGACATCACCAGGCCGATGAGGCCGAACGCGACGATGAACGGCACCCACGGGGCGATCGAGCCAGTGGCCCGGAGCTTGGCGGTCAGGTAGGACTGGGCGCCGAGCAGCCCGCCGGGGGGCAGCGCGGCGCGCAGGCGCGCGATGTCGGCGTTCACCTCGGCGGTGGTCCCGGCGCGGGCGAACCGGTAGAGCAGCTGGGCCGTCGGGGGGGCGTGCGGGGTGCGCAGCTTCGCCAGCTCGGCGGGCAGCACCCAGGCGTCGGCGGTACCGGTGGCCGAGGAGGCGAGGCCGACCACGGTGAGCCGCGGGGAGCCGGGCGCGCCGTGGACGGTGAGCCTGGAGCCGAGCAGCGGCGCGGGGCCGCGGCGGTTGCGGTCGAGCACGACCTCCCCGGGTGCGGAGGCCCAGCGGCCCGCGGTGATGGTCAGGTCGTCGACCGGGCCGCCGGGCGAGCCGCGGCCGACCAAGGTCAGCTGGGTCTGGAATACCCCCTGCGGGCCGTCGCCGGGGCGACCCGCGATCACGATGGTCACGCTGTCGGTGGTCTCGGCGAACGGGCCGGCCTGGGCGGTCACCCCGGACGGGCGGGCCGCGGCCAGCTGCGCCGACGGGGTGACGGTGGCCGTCACGTGGGCGCCGCGCTGAGCGGCGAAGGCGTGGTCGAACGGGGCGTTGGAGTCCACCAGCAGGCCGAGCGCCAGCGTGCAGGCCGCAGTGGCGGCCAGCACCACCGCGGCGATCACCGCGGTCTGGACCCGGCGGCCGGACAGGCCGCCGCGCGCGGCCCGCAGCGCCGGCGGCAGCTGCAGCGCCGGGGGCGGGGTCGCCCTCACGGCCGGACCGCCACGGCGGCGTCGCTGGCGACCTGGCCGTCGACGAGGCGGATGACGCGGCGGGCGTACCGGGCGGCCAGGTCCGGGTTGTGGGTGACCACGATCAGGGTCTGGCCGGAGTGGTTGAGATCGAGCAGCAGCTCGCCGATCTCCTCGCCGGTCGCGGTGTCGAGGGCCCCGGTCGGCTCGTCGGCCAGCAGCAGCGCGGGCCGGTTCACCAGGGCGCGGGCGATGGCCACGCGCTGGCGCTCGCCGCCGGAGAGCCGGGCCGGGTAGGCGTCGGCGTGCTTCGCGATGCGCAAGGCCTCGAGTAGTTCGCCGGCCCGGGTCCGGGCCCGGGCGGCGGCCAGCCCGGCCAGCTGGGCCGGCAGCAAGATGTTGTCCAGCACGGTCATGTCGTCGAGCAGGTTGAAGAACTGGAAGATCATGCCGACCCGCCGGCGCCGGAAGCGGGCCAGGCCGGTCTCGCTGAGCTGGTCCACGCGGTCCCCGCCGACCGAGACTTCGCCGCCGGTCGGGCGGTCGAGGCCGGCGATCAGGTTGAGCAGCGTCGATTTGCCGCTGCCGGAGGGTCCCATCACGGCGAGCGCCTCGCCGGGCGCCACCGCCAGGCTGACGTGGTGCAGGGCGGGGGTGCCGTCATGGTCGTAACGTTTGGTCACATCGGTGAGCTGCACGAGATTATCCATGGCTGGACGGTACGAACGGGACCGCCGCGGCCGCGTCAGCCGTCCGGGGCAACCTGAGCCGGGCCGCGGTACCGCCGTCATCCGGGCGATGTACGGGGTTACGCCGCGCGGGCGATGAGGACGGTCGCGCGCGGGGCGACAATGGGGAGATGCAGCAGCGCGGGCTCGTGGGGCGCGTGCCGGACGGCGTGGCAGACGCCGCCATCGCCGCCGTCGCCACGATCGCGGCCGTCTGGATGGTCGTCACGCCGCTCCGGGCCGGCCACGCGGGAGACACCGTGGTCCAGGCCATCCCCGGGCCGGCCGGGGGCGGGATCGTGACGACGGCCGGGCCGTCGGCGGCCGCTGCGTGCCTCATCGTGCTCGGCGCCATGGCGACCACGGCGCCGCTGGCGTTCCGGCGCCGCTACCCGGCCGGCGTGTTCTGCCTGATCACGGCGGCGGTGCTCGCCACCAGCGGCTACGCCACCACGGTGACGTTCGTGACCGTGCTCTTCGCCGCGTACAGCGCGATCGTGTACAGCCCGTACCGGCGGCTGGCGCTGCTGTGCGTGGCCGCCGCCGCGGTCATCGTCACCGCGGCGTTCCCCAGCACCTCCCCGCACGTGCCCGAGCGCCTGACCGCGCTGCTGGTCCTGCTGCCCACGGCGGCGGTCGCGACGGCCATGCGGACCTGGCGGCGGCGGGCCGGCGACTCGGCCGAGCGGCTGCGCCAGGCCCAGTCCGAGCACGAGGCGCAGACCCGGCGGGCGGTCGAGGCGGAGCGGGCCCGGATCGCGAGCGAGCTGCACGACGTGGTGACGCACAACGTGAGCGTGATGGTGGTGCAGGCGGGCGCGGCCCGGCGGGTGCTCGGCAGCTCCCCCGGGCTCGCCACCGATGCGCTCCTGGCGGTCGAGGCCAGCGGGCGGACCGCGATGGGCGAGCTGCGGCACCTGCTCGGGCTGCTGGCTCCGGCCGTACCGGATGACCAGGCACCCGGGGAACCGGACGCGGCGCTGGTGCCGCAGCCGGGGCTCGGGCAGGTCGGGGCGCTGGTCGACCGGGTCCGCACGGCGGGGCAGCCGGCCGAGCTGATCGTCGACGGGCCGCGGGTCCTGCCGCCGGGCGTGGACCTGGCCGCGTACCGGGTGGTCCAGGAGGCGCTGACCAACGTGATCAAGCACGCGGGCGGGGCTCACGCGGTGATCCGTTTGGTATATGGCGAGCGCGAGCTGGTGATCACGGTGACTGATGACGGGGGGCCAGCCGGCTACGGCGCGCGGGGTGCGGGCGGCCGGGGGCTGCTCGGGCTGCGGGAGCGGCTCGGCCTGTACGGCGGCGAGCTCGACGCGGGGCCGCGGCCGGGCGGCGGCTGGCAGGTGCGGGCCGTCATCCCGCTCGAGCCGGCGCCGGAGTACCTCCTCACGTGAGTGCGGATGAAGCGGCGCCGCGGGTGGTCATCGCGGACGACCAGACGCTGGTCCGGGGCGGGTTCCGGCTGATCCTGGGTTCGGCGGGCATCCCGGTGGTGGCCGAGGCGGCGGACGGCCAGGAGGCGATCGCGGCCACCCTGCGGCACCGGCCGGACGTGGTGCTGATGGACATCCGGATGCCGGAGATGGACGGCCTGGAGGCGATCAGGCGCATCGCGGCCGCGCGGTCCGAGGTGCGGATCATCATCTTGACCACGTTCGACCTGGACCAGTACGTCTACGCGGCGCTGACCGCGGGAGCCAGCGGCTTCCTGCTCAAGGACGTCTCCCCCGAGCACCTGATCGCCGCGGTCCGGCTGGTGCGCCGCGGCGACGCGCTGCTCGCCCCGTCCATCACCCGCCGCCTGGTGGAGCGGTTCGCGCCGCGTTCGGCCGGCGCTGACCTGTCCGCGCTCACGCCGCGCGAGCTCGAGGTGCTCGGGCTGATCGCGCGGGGCCTGAGCAACGCCGAACTGGCCGCCGCGCTGACGCTGAGCGAGGCGACCGTGAAGACCCACGTGGCCCGGATCCTGGGCAAGCTGGGACTGCGCGACCGGGTCCAGGCGGTCGTGCTGGCATACGAGACCGGGCTGGTCAGTGCTGGTCAGCACGGGCCGGGGTCAGTCAGCCCTGGTTAGTCGGTGAGCGCCTGGTAGACGAGCTGGCGCAGCTGCGGGCGGATCGGGTAGGTGCTGGACGGGAGCAGCTGGGTGAAGAACGACACGGTCAGCCCGGCTTCGGCGTCGATCCAGAACGTGGTGCTGGCGGCGCCGCCCCAGGACAGCTCGCCCGGCGAGCAGACGGCCTTGCCCGCCGCCGGGTCGATCACGACGGCGAAGCCGAGGCCGAAGCCGACGCCGCGGAACGGCGACTCGGCGTACAGCGGGCGGCCGAACGTCTCCAGGTCCTGGTTTCCCGGCAGGTGGTTACGGGCCATGTAGGCGACCGTGCGCGGGCTCAGCAGCCGGGTGCCGTCGAGCTCGCCGGCCGGGCTGTCCGGCCGCCCGAGCAGCATCTGCAGGAACCGGTCGTAGTCGGCCGCGGTGGATATCAGGCCGCCGCCCCCGCTGAGCACGCGCGGGGCCTTGAGCGCGGCCTGGCCGAAGGCGTCCAGCCGCCTGGCCTGGCCGCCCGGACCCGGCTGGTACAGCGCCGCCAGCCGGGGCGCGGTCTCGGGGCCCGCCCAGAAGGCGGTGTCGGTCATGCCCAGCGGGACCAGGATCCTGGCCTTGAAGAACTCCTCGAGGGTCTGCCCGGAGGCCACCTCGACGACCCGGCCCAGCACGTCGGTGGACACCGAGTAGTTCCACTCGGTCCCCGGCTGGAACAGCAGCGGGAAGCTGGCGTAGCGGTCGCACACCCCGGCCAGGTCCAGGTCGGGCGGCGTGCCCCACTCGAAGCCGCCCGCCCGGTAGACGGCGTCGACCGGGTGCGTCCGGTGGAAGCCGTAGGTGAGCCCGGAGGTGTGGGTGAGCAGGTGCCAGACCCTTACTGGCTCGGTGGCCGGGACGGTCACCTGCTTCTGGTCCGAGCCGCCGGTGTAGACGCGCAGGTCGGCGAAGGACGGGATGAAGTCGCTGACCGGGTCGTTCAGCCCGAGCCTGCCCTCCTCGTAGAGCATCATCGCGGCGACCGAGGTGACGGGCTTGGTCATCGAGTAGATCCGCCACAGGGTGTCGTCCGTGACCGGCAGCCCCGCCTCCAGGTCACGGGACCCGGCCCGGGCCACGTGGGCCAGCTGGCCGTGCCTGCGCACGGTGAGGAGCCAGCCCGCCAGGCGGCCGTCGGCCACGTAACGGGCGAAGTGCGCGTCGATGCGCTCGAGTCGTTCTTTGTCCAGGCCGGCTTCGGCCGGATCCACCTCGATGTTGAGTTCGCTCACCCGATCAAGTATGCGGTCCGCCGCGATCTTCCCGCCATGGCGGGCCACCTGCCACGATAGGCCTATGACTGCTTCGACCGATGCTTTCCGCGCGGCGCGGGACCTGCTGCTGACCCACCGCGACGACTACGCGGCCGCGCGGCGCGCGTTCGCCTGGCCCGCGCTGGACGAGTTCAACTGGGCGCTGGACTGGTTCGACGTGATCGCGGATGAGCACCCGGAGCGGCCCGCGCTGCGGATCGTCGGCGACGACGCCGCCAGCCTGAGCTACGGGGAGCTGAAGACCCGGTCGGGGCAGGTGGCCAGCTGGCTGCGGGGCCTCGGCGTGGGGCGCGGGGACCGGGTGCTGCTGATGCTGGGCAACGTGGCGCCGCTGTGGGAGGTCATCCTGGGCGCGATGAAACTCGGCGCGGTGATCATCCCGGCGTCGACGCTGCTGCAGCCGGCTGACCTGGACGACCGGGTGGCCCGCGGCCAGGTCCGGCACGTGGTGACGGACCTGGCGCAGGTGCCCAAGTTCGCGGATGTGCCGGGCGACTGGACCCGGGTGGTGGTGGGCGGGTCTGCCGAGGGGTGGCACTCCTACGAGGAAGCCTTCGCGTCTGGAGCTGATTTCACGCCGGACGGGGTGACGCTGGCCGGTGACCCGCTGCTGCTCTACTTCACCTCCGGTACCACGGCGCTGCCCAAGCTGGTCGCGCACACGCAGGTCAGCTACCCGGTGGGGCACCTGTCGACGATGTACTGGGTCGGCATCCAGCCGGGGGACGTGCACCTGAACCTGTCCTCGCCGGGCTGGGCCAAGCACGCCTGGAGCAACCTGTTCGCGCCGTGGAACGCGGGCGCGACCGTGCTGGTGCTGAACTACCCGCGGTTCTCGGCCGCCTCGCTGCTTTCCGCGCTGGGCGACTGCGGGGTGACGACGTTCTGCGCGCCGCCCACGGTGTGGCGGATGCTGATCCAGGCCGACCTGGGGTCGGCGGACATCTCCGCGCTGCGCGAGTGCGTGGCGGCGGGCGAGCCGCTCAACCCGGAGGTCATCGAGCAGGTGCGCAAGGCCTGGGGGATCACGGTGCGGGACGGGTTCGGCCAGACCGAGACGACGGCGCAGGTCGGCAACTCGCCCGGGCAGGCGGTCCGGGCCGGCTCGATGGGGCGGCCGCTGCCCGGGTACTCGGTGGTGCTGGTGGATCCGGTCTCCGGCGCGGTTTCCCGGGACGGCGAGATCTGCCTGGACTTGTCGCAGCGGCCGCTCGGGCTGATGACCGGGTACCTGGACGATTCCGCTCTGAACGAGCGGGCCATGGCGGGCGGGTACTACCACACCGGCGACGTGGCGACCACGGACGACGACGGCTACATCACCTACGTGGGCCGGACCGACGACGTCTTCAAGGCCACGGACTACCGCATCTCGCCGTTCGAGCTGGAATCCATCCTGATCGAGCACGAGGCGGTGGCCGAGGCGGCCGTGGTGCCGTCACCGGACCCGGTGCGGCTGGCCGTGCCGAAGGCGTACGTGCTGCTGGCGGGCGACCGCTCGCCGTCGCCGGAGCTGGCCCGGGACATCATGGCGTTCTGCCGGGAGAAGGTGGCGCCGTACAAGCGGATCCGGCGGCTGGAGTTCGGTGACCTGCCGAAAACCATTTCCGGCAAGATCCGCCGGGTGGAACTGCGCGACGCCGAGACCAGCCGCTCATCCTCGCCCCGCGGCGTCACCGAGTTCTGGGAAGAGGACTTCAGCTGGTGATGTCGGCGGAAGTGAAGCGGGCCCAGGCGAAGGAGCCGCTCAGGACGGCGTAGACGCCGAACGAGAGCAGGCCGTGCAGCAGGGTGGCGGTGTCGGCCGGGGCCCGCAGCAGGGCGTCGAAGGACAGCCACCAGTGCGTCGGCAGGTACGGGCCGATCGCGGCGAGCTGCGGCACGTTGTCGAGTACCTCACTGGTCACGACCAGGATCATGACCGCGGCGATGGCCCCGATGGCGTGCTCGGTCAGCGTCGAGATGGCCAGCCCGATGGCGCCGAGGGCGGCCATCGCGGCCGCCACGTACAGGGTAACGAACAGCAGCCGGAGCAGCCCGTCGGCCAGCGAGACGGTGGTCCCCGACAGCAGGGTCACCGGGCCGACCGGGAACAGCACCGTGCCGGCCAGCAGCGCCACCACCGAGACGATGAACGTGGCGCACAGCCCGAACGTCACGATCACGCCGTACTTGACCGCGAGCAGCCGGGCCCGCCCGGCCGGGACCGCCAGCAGGTAGCGCAGCGTGCCGTAGCCGGCCTCGCCGGCCACCGAGTCGCCCGCCACGACCGCCACCACGACCGGCAGCACCAGGATCAGCAGGGTAGACAGGGCGATGAAGGTGAGGAACACGCCGTTCCCGGCCACCTGGCTGAAGAACGCCGGCCCGCCGCCGTTGCCGCCGTCCGGGTGCGGCGCCGCCAGCCGCAGCGCGATGCCGATGATCAGGGGGAAAATGGCGGTGACGGCCAGCAGCAGGAGGTTGCGCCTGCGCAGCAGGACGAGCCGGAGCTCGGAGTTGTAGAACCTAGCCGCTGACATCGAAGCCCTCCCCGGTCAGCCCGACGAACAGGTCCTCCAGGCTCGGCGACGTGACCGCGAAGCCGCGGACACCGATCCCGGCGTGGACGAGCTCGGCGCAGATCTGCTCCGGCGACACGCCGCCGAGGACGGCGGAGGCCTCGCCGGACGTCGCCTGCGGATCAGCGAGATCGAGCCCGGCCAGCACCTTGGCCGCCGCCTCGGGGTCGGCGGTCCGCACCGTGACCCGGGCGGCGCCGGTGTGGCGGAGCTCGGTCAGCGAGCCCTGGAAGACCAGCCGCCCGGTCCGCATCACGCCCACGTGGGTGCAGATCTGCTCCACCTCGGCCAGCAGGTGGGAGGAGACGAACACGGTGATGCCGTCCGCGGCGATCTGCCTGATCAGCGCGCGTACTTCCCGGGTGCCCTGGGGGTCGAGGCCGTTGGTCGGCTCGTCCAGGATGATCAGGTCCCGGGGCTGCAGCAGGCCGGCCGCGATGGCCAGCCGCTGCTTCATCCCCAGCGAGTAATGCCGGTACCGCTTGCCCGCCGCCGCCAGCAGGCCCACCCGGTCCAGGGCCCCCTCGATCCGGGCTCGGGCGGTGGCCGGGTCGGCGGTCCGGTCGGCCGCGTCGTACCGGGCCAGGTTGGCGGTCCCGGTCAGGAACGGGTAGAAGGCCGGGCCCTCGACCAGCGAGCCGACCCGGTGCAGCACCCGGGTGGCGCCGTCCGGCATCGGCACGCCCAGCAGCGCCGCGCTCCCGCTGGTGGGGAAGGCCAGGCCGAGCAGCATCCGGATCGTGGTGGTCTTGCCCGAGCCGTTCGGCCCGAGGAAGCCGTAGACGGCGCCGGGCGGCACGGCGAGATCGATATGGTCGACGGCGAGCTGGCCCCCGCGGAACCTTTTGGTCCGCTCGCTGGTCGAGATGGCGGTCGTGGTCAACGGGCTAGTGGCTGGACTGGGCGGCTGCATAGAGGACGCTGGGCTCGACCGCGCCGACGTACGCGGGGCCCGCGTCGGTGATCAGCACCGAGACCAGGCTGGTGCGCAGCAGCCGGCCGCTGCCCCAGGCGCCGTGCACCGGGGTGGCCGCGCCCAGCAGGGCGTTCAGCACCGCGTCGCCCTCGCCGGGCGCGGCGGCGCCGGAGCCGTGGACGCCCGGGGTGAGGCTGGCGGACGGAAGCCTGAGCACGGTCAGCCAGTCCTTGCCGATGGTGGTGACGCCATTGGTATCGGGGGCCTTCCCGTGGTCGCCGCCGCTGAGGTTCTCCCGGGTGACGGTGGCGCCGGGCGGCGGGGTGAAGGTGAGGTCGGCGGCCGCCGGGGTGACGAACTGGATGGCGGTGTAGCCCACCTGGAAGGCGGGGGTGCTCGCGCCGCGGGCGAAGACCTGGAGGCGCAGCGGCACGCCGTTGCGGGCGTCCACGTCGATCTGCACCTGGCCGACCAGCGACCGGTGGTCCTTGGGCGCGAGGACCAGCGCATAGGCGGCCTGCCCGGCCACCGACACGTTGCTCGACACGCTGACCGCGGTGGTCGGGCCGACCGCGGCCAGCACCTGCTGGGCCGCCTGCTGCTGCGTCACCGGCTGCGCGGGCACGGTCTGATCGGGCCCGGTGGCCTCAGCCGGGGCGTGGGCCGGGAGGGTGTACTTGGTGACCTTGTTCAGCGTGCTCTGCCACAGCCAGGCGGTGCCGCCGTCCCTGATCACGTCGCTCTCGCTCAGCGACTGCGGCACGGCCAGCCGGAAGTGCTGCGGGCTCGCGTACCACACCCGGATCGTGTGCGACCCGGTGAGCAGCGAGGACAGCGACGTGGGGCTGCCGGTGGCGGGCAGCGAGGGCAGCCCGAACGACGCGGTCTCCACTACCGTCCCGGTCAGCGGCGGCGTGGTGGCGCTGGCCACCTGGACGAGGAGCTGGGCGGGCGTGCGCGCGGGCAGGCCGGGAGCGGCCTGGGCCGTGGTGATGAGCGACCCGGCCAGGATCCCGCCGGTGACGACGAGCGCGCCGGCCGGAACCGCCCACCGGGCCCGCCGCGATGACAGCCTTGGTACCTGAACCATGCCTCCAGAGTGCATCGCCGCGACTGTGAGCACCCTGAGAGCCCGGCGGCTTCACCCGGACAAGTAGGTCACACTGGGACGGTGCGGGTGCTAGTGGTAGAAGACGAGCGGCGGCTGGCCTCGGCCGTGCGCCGCGGCCTGACCGCCGAGGGCTTCGTCGTCGACGTCGCCCACGACGGCGTGGACGGCCTGCATCAGGCCCGCGAGGGCGGCTACGACGCCGTGGTGCTCGACCTGATGCTGCCCGGCCTGTCCGGCTACCAGGTGTGCGAGCGGCTCCGGGCCGAGCGGAACTGGGTGCCGGTGCTGATCCTGTCGGCCAAGGACGGCGAGTACGACCAGGCCGACGGGCTCGACCTCGGCGCCGACGACTACATGACCAAGCCGTTCTCCTATGTGGTGCTGGCCGCCCGGCTGCGCGCGCTGCTGCGCCGCGGCGCCCGCCCGCGCCCGGCCGTGCTGGCCGCGGGCGACCTGCACCTTGACCCGGCCGCCCGGACCGTCCGCCGCGGCGAGGCCGCGATCGAGCTGACCGCCCGGGAGTTCGCGCTGCTCGAGTACCTGATACGGCGGGCCGGCCAGGTGGTGGCCAAGTCCGAGCTGCTCGAGCACGTCTGGGATCCGGATGCCATCGGCGACCTCAACATCGTCGAGGTCTACGCGGGGTATGTGCGACGCAAGATCGACACCCCGTTCGGCCGTCATGCTCTTCAGACGGTGCGCGGGGCCGGCTACCGCCTGGCCGCCGACGGCGGCTGATCATGAAGCTGGCCGGGTGGTGGCGGCGGCGGAGCCTGCGGGCCCGGCTGACGATGGTCACCTCGGCCGGCCTGGCGGTCGCGCTCGCCCTGGCCGCGGTGCTGCTGGCCAGCACGGTGCGGTCGGCGCTGATCAACGGGCTCGACGTCGGCGCCCGGCAGGGCGCGGTCGAGGTGGCCACGCTGCTGAACCAGGGCCGGCTGCCCAGCCCCGTCCCGGTGCCGCCGGACACGGTCACCGTCCAGGTGCTCAACGCGCAGGGCCGGATCGTCAACATCTCCCCCGGCGCGGACCGGCTGGTGCCGATGCTGGCGCCCGGGCTGGCCCGCGAGATGGCACGGACCGGGCAGGCCCGGATGCTGGCCGGGCCGCCGATCGGCATGCCGTCGGTGCTCCGGGTGGTGGCCGTCCCGGCCCGCGGCCAGCACATCGTCATCGCCGCGGTCTCCTTCGCCCAGGTCCACGACAGCCTGGCCACGCTGGCGCGGGCCCTGTTCATCGGGACGCCGCTGCTGTTGGGCCTGCTGGCGCTGGCCATCTGGCTGGTCACCGGGTACACCCTGCGGCCGATCGCCGCGCTGAGCCGCGGCGCCGCCTCGGTGAGCGGGACCGGACGGCCGCGCGACCTGCCGGTGCCGCCCGCCCGCGACGAGGTGCGGGCGCTGGCGATCACGCTGAACGACATGCTCTCCCGGCTGGCCGACGCCCAGCAGCGGCAGCGGGACCTGGTCTCGGACACCGCGCACGAGCTGCGCAGCCCCATCGCCAGCATCCGCGCCCAGCTCGAGGTGGCCCTTGATCACCCGGACGGCGTGGACTGGGCCGAGACGGCGCGCGACGTGCACGCGGACACCCTGCGGCTGGCCCGGCTGGCCGAGGACCTGCTGCTGCTGGCCCGGCTGGACGGCCAGCCGCTGCGGCGCACGCCGGTCGGCCTGGCCGCGCTGTGTGCCGCGGCCGTGGCGGGCTACGGCCCGGCCCGGGTCCCGGTGCGGGTCACGGTGCCGTCCTCCGGTGCGGGCGCGGGTGCGGAGCCGTGCGTGGTCGCGGGCGATCCGGACGCGCTGCGCCGGCTGCTGGTGAACCTGCTGGATAACGCGGTCCGGCACGCGGCCAGCCAGGTGTGCGTGTCGGTGCGATCCGAGACGGGGTGGGCGGTGGTCACCGTGACCGACGACGGGCCGGGGATTCCCGCTGCCGATCGCGAGCGCGTGTTCGGCCGGTTCACGCGACTGGACAACGCGCGGGACCGGACCGGGGAGGAAGGCGCCGGGCTGGGGCTGGCCATCGTGCGTTCCACCGCGGAGGCGCACGGCGGCTCGGCCACCCTCGGTGACGCCAGGCCGGACGGTGCCGGGCCCGGGTTGCGGGCTGTGGTCCGGCTGCCGCTTACCTCGTGACGTCCGCGATACCCGGGCCGTCACGCGAGCTCAGCGCGCGACGCGGCGCCATAGCGGGCGCGGGACCAGCCGCAGCGCCAGCGCGAGGCCGGCCAGCGGGGCCGGGATCCACACCGTGTCCTTGCCGCCGCCCAGGGCGGCCGCGGTGGCCGCGCCGACCTGGGCCGGCGTGCTCGACAGCGGGGCCCGCGGCATGCCCTGCGTCATCCGGCCGATGACGAACCCGGGGCGGACCAGGACCACGCGGACGCCGCTGCCGTGCAGGCTGTCGGCCAGCCCGCGGGCGAAGGCGTCGAGCCCGGCCTTGGCCGCGCCGTACACGAAGTTGGCCTTGCGCGGGCGGACCGCGGCGACCGAGGAGAGCACCACGATCGTGCCGCGGCCCTGGGCCCGCATCCGGGTGGCGATGGCCAGCAGGCTGGTGACGTGGCCGGTGAAGTTGGTCTCGACCATCTCGGCGGCGCGGCGGACGTCACGCTCCGCGTCGTCCTGGGGAATCAGCACCCCGGCCGCGGAGATGACCATGTCCAGCGGCCCGGCGGCGAAGACGGCGTCGGCGAAGGCCTGGTGGCCGTCCGTGTCCGTGGCGTCGTAGGCCATCGTGCTGATGCGGCCGGGAAGCTCCTTGCCCGCCGCGGCGAGCCGCTGCTCGTCGCGCCCGGCCAGGATGACCTCGGTGCCGGCCGGCAGGCCGAGCGCGGCGAGGATAGCCAGGCCGAGCTCGCTGGTGCCCCCGAGGAGGAGAATGCGGGGCGGGGAACCCACTTCGTTCGGGAAAATGTTCATCTATCCACCCGTCTGGTACAGGCCGGTTACGAACAGGGTCAGCCAGATCAGCTCGCAGGCCAGCATCAGGCGGTCCCGCGTCAGCAGGTCCTCCACCAGCGCCGCGGTGCGGCGGCCGGTGAGGAAGCCGAACCGGATCAGGGCCAGGGTAAGCGGCAGCGCGCTGACCAGGTGCCAGAGCCGGACGCCGGCGTGCTCGCCCGCCGCCCAGGCCAGGTAGGCCGCGATCATCGCGGCGCCCACCGCGATCTGGGCGATGCGCAGCTTCGCGGGCCGGTAATAGCGCATGACCGGCCGGTGCCTGACAGCCTCGTCGCCCAGGCTGGTCAGCTCGGTGTAGCGCTTGGCGATGGCCACGCCGAACGCGCCCAGGCTGCACACCAGCAGGAACCAGCCGGACGGCGGCACGTGGGTGGCCGCCGCCCCGCCGAGCACCCGGAGCAGGAAACCCGACGCCACGAACATGACCTCGACTACCGGGATGTTCTTGAGCACCAGGGAGTAGAGGAACGACAGGGCCAGGTAGCCGGCCACCGTCGCGGCCAGCAGCGGCTCGGCGATCAGCCCGCCGACCGCCAGGCCGATGGCGGCGAACACCGCGCCGAGCACGACCGCGTGCCGCCTGGGCAGGGCGCCGGAGGCCACCGGCCGGTACCGCTTGCGCGGGTGCAGGCGGTCGCGATCCACGTCGGCCACGTCGTTGACGAAGTACACCGCGGCCGAGGCGAAGCCGAAGGCGGCCGCGGCGGCCAGGGCGTAGAGCAGGCCGTCGCGGCGTCCGAGCGACGCGCCGGCCAGCGGCGCGGCGAACACCAGCAGGTTCTTGGGCCACTGCCGGGGCCGGGCGGTGCGCAGCACGGCGGCCGCCCAGCGCAGGCCGCGGGCATGGGCGGAGACGGCCACCTCGGTGGCGCTGGCCTGGGTGGTCACCGGCTGTAAACCACCGTGAAGTCACGGCTGTAGGGCTGGTAGTACCGGTAGGTGCTGCCCTGCTGGGTCGGGAGCAGGGCGTGCGGGACCGGGTCCTGCGGGGTGTTGCCCGCCTGGTAGTAGTCGAAGGACATCCACTCGGGGTTGATGTCCAGTTGCATGCCCTCCACCGCGCCGGCCCGGCGCAGCAGGTTCGCGAGGTCCTGGACGTTCAGCGAGGGGCCGTAGACGAAGATGACCCGGCCGCCCTGGGTGACGCCGATCCCGGACCGCCAGACGTAGTACCCGCCGCCCAGCGTGGCGCCCCACGTGCTGAGCACGTCGGAGTTCACCGAGGGCGAGACCTGGCCGTGGTCGATCAGCAGCTTGAGGTTCTGCCTGACGCCGGCCACGTTCGGGGTCATCCCCACCTCGGAGCCCCAGGCGCCGATCTTGATCGTGCCGTCGCGGTCGTAGACCACCGAGGCGGCCCCCTTGACCAGCGCCCCCTTGTGCTTGCCGTTGAGGTAGAAGCCACCGCCGGCCGAGTCGAGCTTGAAGCCGCCGTTGAACGTGGCCAGCAGGCCCCGGCGGGTGCCCGGCGGCAGCCAGGTACTGGCCTTCCAGTGACCCGGGCCCGGGTCCTCGACGCCGGGCCGCAGGCCGAACCGGACCAGCCGCTGGTCCAGCGAGACGATCCCGGCCACGACCGAGGTGTGGATCTTGTCGGCGCGCAGGAAGGTGCCGAAGATGGCGGGCTCGTGCTTCATCGTCTCGAGCACCCGCCAGACGCCCTCGCCGGGGAGCGGATGGCCGGCCGGGGAGGTGAGCTTGAGCGGGATGTTGGGCTGGAAGGTCTTGGTCTTCTTGTAGTGCGTGGGGGCGCTGGACGGGACGGCTAGCGAGAAGCCGGGCTTGCCGCCCACCTTGGGCGGGTTGTAGCTGACCCACTCGCCGAACGTCACCACCGGGCCCAGGTAGTGGTCCCGGGCCCATTCGGCCAGCTTGGCGGAGGTCGACCCGCCGCCGGGGGCGGTCAGCGCCTGGCCGACGGAGAAGGCGACCCAGCACATGAAGACGGCGATCAGGGCCAGGATGACGCGGACCGTGCGGAGCCGGAAGAACCGGCGGATCCGGCCTTTTCGCCTCCTGGGGCCGCGAGGCCCGTCGCCGGAGCCGCGGCCGCCCCGGCCCGGCTCGTCATAGGGCGCACCGGATCCTCCGTAGGGGACTCCGGTCGGGCCGTAGGGGGTATCGGGCGGGTAGGGCACCGGGCCGTACTGGTACCGCGGTGCCTCGTTCCGGTCTGACTCGTTACGACCAGGCTCGTACCGACCGGGCTCGTACGACTCCGGCCCGTACGCGGCGGCCGGCCGGCCGTCACGGCGGGGTTCGGGTCGTAGCACTCGCCACCTCCTTGGAGTACCTGCGAAGATCCCCGCAGACGGTCTACCGGCACAACATGAAGGATGGATGACACAGCTGTATCCCTCCCCGTCCTCAGGTAATCCTGGCACAAGGAAGCAGCCATCCCAGCCTAAAGACGGCTGGCGGCGGACGAAGGTTGCACAAGACGCCAGAAAGGACGCCCGGGCCTACCAGTGCCCCCACGGGAGCAGGGCGGTGACCGCGACCGCGGCGAACAGCAGCGTCAGGTACGCGATCGAGAGGTGGAACAGCCGCATCGGCGCCCCCTTGGCGGCGTTGCCGCCGTCCGCTTCGTCCGCGCGCACGCGGGCGTCCAGCCGGTGCGCCTCGGCCAGGAACCAGGCACCGAGCGCGGCCGCCAGCACGCCGTAGATCCAGCCCGCCCAGGGGGCCAGCACCAGCGTGGCGGCCACCATGGCGTAGGAGTACCACAAGATCTTCCGCGCCACCGCCGCGGGCGTGGCCACCACCGGCAGCATCGGCACGTTGGCGGCCGCGTAATCCTTGCGGAACTTCATCGCCAGCGCCCAGAAGTGCGGCGGCGTCCACAGGAAGATGACGGCGAACAGCACCACCGCGGGCAGGCTCACCGTGCCGGTCACCGCGGCCCAGCCGACCAGGACGGGGAAGCAGCCCGCGGCGCCGCCGATCACGATGTTGGCCGGGCTGCGCCGCTTGAGCAGCAGCGTGTACACGAAGATGTAGAACAGGATGGCCGCGTCGGCGAGCGCGGCCGCCAGCCAGTTGGCCATCAGGCCGAGCAGCAAAGTGGATCCGGCGCCGAGCGTGATACCCCAGGCCAGGGCCTCCCACGGCTTGATCGTGCCGTGGCCGTTGACCACCAGCGGGCGCCGCGAGGTCCGCTTCATGAGCGCGTCGATGTCGCGGTCGATGTAGCAGTTGATCGTGTTCGCGCTGCCCGCGGCCAGCGTGCCGCCGACCAGCGTGACCAGGACGAGCTGGAGGGACGGCAGGCCGCGCTGGGCGAGCAGCATGGCCGGGACCGTGGTGACCAGGAGCAGTTCGATGATGCGCGGCTTGGTCAGCGCGACCAGGGCGCGGACCACCACGCCCGCCTGGCGGCGGCCGCCGTCCGGCGATCCCGGCCGGCCGGGATCGAGGGTTTCCGGCACGCCCGAGCCAGCGATCACACCGTGCACCCCAGGCACACTGTGCACTTCGGATCCCTTCCTTCTTCCGGCTCGGCGTTCAGGCTTGATACAACCGGACCTCGTACTACAGAGCGTAGAACAGAAGCCGGGACAGTGCGGCCATCAGGGCCACGTATTTCCCTCCGGCGGCGAAGGCGCTCAGCGAGGCCCCGGACCGCCGTGCCGAATAGGCACCTCAGTGTACGGGGGCGGTTCTCCGGCCAGCGACCGGGCCGGGATATAGCCGGGGGCAAGCTCGCCGGGACAGATCTCGCGGGTGCTCGCCGGGGCCGATCCCGCGGGTGGCAGACTGGCACGAAAGCCATGACCGCAACCGACGGGACGAACGTGACTGCGACCGACGAGACAGCGACTGACGAGACCGGGCGGGCGGCCGGGCAGCAGACATGGGCGGGCGCGGTCCGCGAGGTCGGGCGCTCGGCGCGGCGGCACAAGATCCTGTCGGCCCTGATCGCGCTCGGCATCGCCGGGTCGCTCACCGCGATCGGCCTGATCGGGTCGAACTCCGGCGGCCCGGCCAAGCCCGTCGCGGCCTCGACGTTCAGCTTGCCGGCCCTGGGTCACTCCGGGCAGCAGGTCGCGCTCAGCGGGTACCGCGGCCAGCCGCTGATCGTCAACTTCTTCGCGTCCTGGTGCGAGCCGTGCCAGAAGGAGACCCCGCTGCTGGCGAAGTTCTACCGCTCGGAAAAGGGCAAGGTGGCGCTGGTCGGCCTGGACGAGAACGACGTCGTCGGTAACGCGACCACGTTCACCCGGGCCCAGCGCGTCAGCTACCCCGTGGGCTGGGACCCGGCGGGCACCGCCGCGACCTCCTACGGCGTCAACGCGCTGCCGCAGACGCTCTTCCTCAACGCCAGGCATCAGGTGGTCGACCGGGTGTT
>Ga0136846_1236640_pt1 | contig 28652 bp, 24 predicted proteins | sample HopSoiMetagenom2_FD_96841 | JGI IMG/M metagenome (GOLD analysis project Ga0136846, IMG submission 96841) | Grasslands soil microbial communities from Hopland, California, USA - 2 Assembly 2016 (version 4) | ecosystem: Environmental > Terrestrial > Soil > Grasslands | place: USA: Hopland... | reverse complement strand
TCCGGTCATTCGCCACGTGATATATATACAGTACCCTTTTCCTGCTTATAAAACCTCAAACAATACAACCATGAAATCAATTTTGTACATAGGTGCCTTCCTTATGGCTGGCGCCTGCATTTACGGCTTTGTTGACTATCGGAAAACAAGTAATCGGAAGGAATTCAAATCTCTTTACCGTACGGATGCTGCCAGTGCCAAATCTGCGCTTTCAGCTGAGCAGGCGAGTGATGTTAATGCCATCGAAAAGGTGAATGAGAAGACAAAAATTGCAGTACCAGCAACTGCTTTTTCCAATGTAGATAAAACCGAGCCTGCAGGTGAAATGAAAGAAGGGAAGTCAGGTAGTTCAAAGAGATCATCCAGCAAAAGAAAGAAATTGAATTATAAACTGTATAGCAGGGCGGCGCTGGAAAAGTTTACACCACCGGTAATTGTTGAAGATGGGGAAAAAACGGGAAAGAAGTAAATTATTTCCGGGATGGTCACCAATAGGTGACCATCCTATTTTGTGCCTTTATTGTCTTTCCACTGTAGTGAATTGATTAAATGTTTTAGGTCTTCTCTCAAAAACTCATTCACAATAGCGAGCGAATCTTCATTGGGTGTAGCATCAAAATAAAGCGCTCCACGCAGGAAATGTTTTGTTGAATCGGTCAGGAAGAATTGATTAGCGGTAGCTGTATTTCCTCCAAGAGAAAAATAAAAGCCTTCGGCATTGTTGGGCGTTTTGATTGGACTGTCTACAATACTGGTGGCAATATCTGTATGTTGCTTGTAAGCCATCTTGTATCCATCATTCACTAACGAATCGAAATTATTTTTTCCCACCTCTTTGTAGCTGATATAGATGCGCCCATGGAATTTCGGCACATCAATATTGATCCACCAGGGATTTTCTGTAGCCTCGCCAAAAAAAGAAGTGTCCCTGGTTACGAAAGCATAAACCGGGTATTCAAAACGATACGGATAACCTGGCTGGTCAAAAAGCTGATATTTCTTTTCAGGAAAATCAATTTTAAAATAACCTTTCTTTTTATAGGTGTAGGGGCTATTGCAGGATAGAATAGTTATGGAAAGCACGAAGAAAATTGATAGTTGCAGCTTCATTTTTTAGATTTACTCTTCACGGTTCACTGTCACTTTAACCAACTGTACGCGGTTGCGGTCCACTTCCAGTACCGTAAACTCAAAGTTGCCGCTTTTGATCACATCATTCACCTTGGGGAATTCACCAGCTATTTCCAGCACCAGGCCACCTGCTGATTCACTTTCACCACGCACTTCATCAAACGTATACATAGGAAGGTGCATTGTCTTGCACATATCATGGATCATAGTTTTTCCTTCAAAGATGTAATTATTCTCATCCACCTTACGGTTCCTGCTTTCTTCCTCATCAAATTCATCCCTTATATCACCAATCACTTCTTCCATCACATCCTCCATGGTTACAATTCCGCTGGTACCGCCAAATTCATCCACCACAATGGCAAAATGCACATGTTTTGTCTGGAAATCCCGAAGCAGATCGGCTATCAGTTTTGATTCAGGTACAAAGAATGGAGTGCGCATCAGGGGGCGCCAGTCAAAATCATCGGCCTGATTCAGATGAGGTATCAGGTCTTTGGTATTAATGATCCCGATTACTTCGTCCAGGCTTCCCTTATAAACGGGTAGTCGGGAATAATGAAGGTCCTGCACCTTCTTCACCAATATGCCAAAGGAGGCGGCTGAATCAATTCCTGTTACTTCCAGCCTGCTGCGCATGATCTGTTTGACAGAGATACTACCAAACTTCACAATGCTTTTCATGATACTTTTTTCTTCCGGCGAAGCTTCTTCATCCGTTTTGATATCTATGGCCTCATCCAGTTCCTGGATACTAATGGCTTCTGATTTATCTGCACCAACCCTTTTACCAATCACATCTGCTACTGATACTATCCATTTGCTGATGCGCCTTAGCAGCAGGTGTACTCCTTCGACCACCACAGCAGAACCATAGGCGAAACGAAGATTGTTCTGCGTGGCCCAGACCTTGGGTAAAATTTCTCCAAAGAATACAAGCACAAATGCAATCACCATCACTTTCAGCAATAATTCAAGGGCATAATGAAGATTGCCGAATGAAACAAATTTGCTGATCAGGAAATTGGAAAGTATGATAATGCTGATATTAATGAATATGCTGGTGATCAGGAGGGAAGCAAAGACTTCTTTTGGCTCTTCCAGCAGGTTAATGATACGTTTGGCTGCAGGATGCTGCTTTGTTTTCAGCACATTCACATCTTTATTATTCAAAGAGAATATCGCTACCTCGGCGCCGGATATTGTAAAGCTGAGCAATAATAAAACAACCAGAAGAAGTACAAGCAGCGTTGTGCCCTGCGTATTGGCCGCCAGCAGTATGTGCGAAAACTTCAACCATAAAAAATTAACTGCCGAATGACTCTCCAAAACAAGGGGTTTTGATTAAAAATAGACCTGCTGGTAGCAGGTTATCTGGCAGCTTGCCTGCCTTTTAGAACTCAGGCAGCAAAGGTATTGTTTTATAAATATGCTAGAAAGGAAGGTTCTCAGATGGGTCTCCAAGGTTTGTATCTGTACTACCTAGATTTTCAAGGCCTGTTTCGCCGTGAGAAGCACTGGTTGCATCAATTCTTTTATCAAGCATGATGAGATTATCGCCCACCACTTCTGTAGCAAACTTGCGATTACCTTCCTTGTCTTCCCAACTACGGGTGCGTAATCGACCTTCAATATAGACAAGGCTACTTTTGTGAAGATATTTCTGGGCCAGTTCGGCAAGTCCTCTCCATAAAACTACCGTATGCCATTCTGTTTGGGAAACCAGTTTGCCTGACCGGTCTTTAAATGTTTCAGTAGTAGCAAGGGGAAATTTAGCCACAGCAATATTCCCTTCCAGGAACTGTACATCCGGGTCCTTACCCAGGTTGCCAATGAGCATTACTCTGTTTACGCCTCTCATACTCTTTTCTTTTTATCTAATTAATAATCGTCTTACAGGCTTTGTAGATGCTCTTTAAAGTTAATTTTTTTAAGCTTTCAAAAAAAATTACCCTTAATGTATTACCCTTTTTTCCGGCAGTTTTTCATCCGATAGCTATCTGATCAGGCAAGGCAGCCGGGTAAACCTACGCGTTTTATACCGGAATCACATCCCGGTTTTCCCCTAACTCTCCGAACTATCCAAACAGAAGTTTGATGATTGTCCTGACAAATTAAAAAACCGATGCCCCAACAGCTACAGGTTTGGAGGCAGTATTCCGAATGCCCTGCGAAATATTGGGCTCATCTATTTTTAAACAAAAGTTAAGCCTAAGTATAAGCGGATCAAAACAGGCTTTGCTCGCGGGCTTTTTGCAGGAATTGATTGATGACCCTGGGGAACGCGAATTTACCCAGACCCGTTTCATTTACCCATTGCCAATCGGCCTGGGCTGGTTTATTCTTAACGCGAATATGAATAAATTTTCCGGCTATTAATTGATGTGAAAGTTGTTGTTTATATACAGGTGATTGTGTCACCACTTCATATTTACCGCGAATAAACCAGTTTTGCTTTTCGGCTCTTGCAAGGATCCCGTCCTGTTCAAGATCCTGTGTATTTTCAATCATGGGAAATTCATAAAGCTGTTGCCAGATATCCTTTGCTGTACGCTGCCGAATTGCCAGCTGATTATTATGTTCAATAAGCAGATAGTAAAACCATCTTTTCTTAATACTGATCTTTTTCTCTTTAACTGGTAGCTCATTGATCTTCTTATTCAGCAATGCATAACAGGATTTATTGAAAACACATTGATCACAATGGGGAACCGGCTTGCAGATCATTGCACCAAAGTCCATAATAGCCTGGTTATAGGCGCCTGCCTTTTTTTTATCAATCAGTTCATTGGCTAATTGCGCGAAATATTTTTTTCCTTCAGTTGAATCAGTCGGAGTGTCAATTCCAAATATCCTGGCCAATACGCGAAACACGTTTCCATCTACAACTGCATAAGGAAGGTTGAATGCAAAGGATGATATAGCCGCCGCAGTATATGGACCTACTCCTTTCAGAGTTACGATCTCTTCATATGTTTTGGGAAATACTCCATTGCGTTCCAGGGCTATAGATCTTGCGGTAGCTATCAGGTTCCGGCAACGCGAATAATACCCTAACCCTTCCCAAAGTTTGAAAATCTTTTCCTCCGAAGCATTTGCCAGTTTTTTTATATCCGGGAAATTGCGGACAAACTCATTGTAATAGCTGACCCCGTGCTCTACGCGGGTCTGCTGAAGGATAATTTCGCTAAGCCAGATCTTATAAGGGTCCTTTTCTCCTTTCCAGGGCATCTGGCGTCTGTTTTGTTCCCTGTCCCACCGTAAAAGTTGCTCCGAAAACCCCTTTCCGGGTGCTTCATTCCCTTTTTTTGCCATCTGAAATTGCTTATGCGGGTCTAAATATCCGCCATTTTCCGAAATGCGGCCTGAAACTTGTTACAAAATTTTTGGCTATCCTATTGACAATCATATTATTTTGTCATAAATTGGCATTCTGAAACCCACTAAACCCCTGCAAAAATGAGAAAAGCAGATCTTGTTAACCAGATATCTGAGAAGACAGGAATTCCCAAAGTGGATGTTCTTGTTACTCTTGAAACTATGTTCAAAGAAGTAAAGGATACCCTTTCAGGGGGAGAAAATATCTATATCCGTGGCTTCGGTAGTTTTATTACAAAGAAACGCGCAGCGAAAATCGGGCGTAATATCAAGAAGAACATTGCTGTTCATATTCCTGAACATTATATACCTGCATTCAAACCTGCCAAGGAATTTGTAGCTGAAGTAAAGAAACTGAAAGAAGTAAAACCTGATGAAGGTCCGGGAGATGACGTTTAAGCAATGTGCCCGAGCGAATTACATTCGCTTTTTCAATTATCGTTTCCTTATCAATTTTATTGTGATTTATCCTGTCCACAATGGTAACTTTGCCTTCCAAATTATTTTAAGGTGAAGAAACCTCAGTGGATAACTATTGGAACTGCTGTCTTTTTGGTTGCAGTTATTTTTATATATGGACGCAGGGTCCCTAATAAATACAATGTACCCGCTCCGGTAGCTACTGCTTCAGCAAATACTGAAATAAGTACCGATAGCATTCTTCAGAATTCCCGCAAACAATTAAGCCAGGAACAGTCTACGAGGCTGGCCATGCTTGAAAATTCCATTTCACGCGGTGATGTCAAGGACCAGAAGTTAGAGGTATACCACCAATTGGCGCATTTCTGGGGGGATTCCATTGGTTCTTTCCCTCCATACGCCTGGTACGAGGCTGAAGCAGCCAGATTGGAAAATTCGGAAAAAAGCCTCACCTTTGCAGCCCATTTATTTTTGAGCAGCCTGCAGGAAGACCAGCAGGCAGATGCTCAGCTAACTAGGTGGAAAGCTCTGCAAGCCAGGGATTTATTTGAAAGATCTTTGAAGATTAACCCAAACAATGACTCCTCCAAAGTAGGTCTTGGAGGCTGCTACCTTTTCGGAAATATTGCTTCCAACCCTATGGAAGGAATAAAACTTATTAAAGAAGTGACCGAAAGAGACAGCACCAACGCTTATGCACAGATGATGCTTGTGCAGGGATCATTGGTATCGGGACAATTCGATAAAGCAATCACCCGTCTACAGTCAGTAAACCGTATGCATCCGGATAATATAGAAGCTATCCTGCTACTTGCTGATCTGTATGAACGCAATAACGACAAGGCAACAGCAATTAGCTGGTATAAAAAGAGTTTGCCTTTTATCAAAAAGGCGGATCTTAAAGAGGTAATTGAAAAACGGATTAATGATCTTTCAAAATAGCGGTTATTAACTTATTAGATCGATAAACTAATTATTAAACAAGATTAAAAAATTACTTGAGTATGCCTTGTGGTAAGAAAAGAAAGCGTCATAAAATTGCGACGCACAAGCGAAAAAAGAGGTTAAGAAAAAACCGCCATAAGAAAAGGAATAAATAAGTTTAGAGTTTAGTGTCTAAAGTTTAAGGTTGGATGGTAGCAGGAATTAAAAAATGCTTCCAAATCATCTTAAACTTTAGGTACTGATCTTTAAGCTCTTCCTCCAATTTTGACTGGTTGCTCGTCGTACTGGTTTGCACCCCACCCATCTGCTGCAACTCACTTCCCGCATTCATGTACGATTTACAGGCAACTGGTTTTACAGCACTTAGGTGATTCATATTACATTTTATGAAGCTGTAATGAACAAAGAACTCATTATTAATGCAGCCCCGCAAGGTGTTGAAATAGCCTTGCTGGAAGACAGAAAGCTGGTTGAACTGCATAGTGAAAAAAGTGACGCCCGCTTTGCTGTGGGTGACCTTTACCTTGGTAAGGTTAAAAAACTTATACCCGGACTAAACGCAGCTTTCGTTGATGTGGGGTTTGAAAAGGATGCTTTCCTCCACTATACAGATTTGAGCCCTTACGCCCGCTCTTTGCTCAAATTTACGGCCCAGACAATGGCTGATAAATCTGAAACCGGAGCGGACTTTGGCAAATTTGAGAACGAGCCCGAGATCATCAAGACCGGCAAGATCAACGAAGTGCTTGGCGGCAAGCCGAATATACTGGTCCAGATCCTGAAGGAACCTATTGCGGCCAAGGGTCCCAGGCTGAGCTGTGAAATCTCCCTGCCGGGCAGATTCATTGTTATCACCCCCTTCAATAATATAGTAGCGGTATCCCGCAAGATCCATTCTGCAGAAGAAAGAAAACGTTTGCAGAAGATCGTGGAAGCAATAAAGCCAAAGAACTTCGGAGTGATTGTGCGGACTGCTGCGGAAGGAAAGAATACCGCTGAATTGCATGAAGATCTTTCTGCACTTGTTGAGATGTGGAAGACCATACAACGCAATCTGAAAGGTGCCGTGGCTCCTGCCAAGATTCTCAGTGAACAGACCAAGACAAACAGCATTCTCCGGGATCTGCTAAATGCAGATTTCAACAAGATTGTTGTTAATGATAGAACCATTTTCACTGACACCCGGAATTATATTCAGCGCATTGCACCTGAAAAAATAGATATCATTTCTTTCTACCAGAATGGTTCTACTATTTTTGATTCATTTGGAATCACCAAGCAGGTGAAATCTTCATTCGGCAAAACTGTTAACCTCAATAGCGGAGCGTACCTGATCATTGAACATACGGAAGCCCTGCATGTGATAGATGTGAACAGCGGTTATAAGAGCGTAAGCAATAACCAGGAACAGAATGCCATGGAGACTAACCTGGAAGCGGCAGAGGAGATCGCACGTCAATTACGTCTGCGTGACCTCGGTGGTATCATCGTTGTAGATTTCATAGACATGAAACTTCCCGAGAATAAGCGCAAACTTATGGAAAAGATGGAAGAGTTCATGTTGCCAGACAGAGCCAAACATGCAGTGCTGCCGATCTCCAAGTTCGGTCTGATGCAGATCACCCGCCAGCGGATGAAGCCTGAGGTCAATATCAATACGCAGGAAGTATGTCCAAGTTGTAATGGTACCGGAAAAATATCATCCACACTATTGCTGGAAGATGAAATAGAAAAGAATCTTAGTTATCTAATCACACACAAGCATAAGAATCTTAAACTGGTTGTCAATCCTATCATGTTTGCGTACCTGACCAAAGGCTGGTGGTGGAGTACGAAGATGGCAAACTGGAAAAAGAAATTTGGCCAAAAGACGAGGGTTGAAGCAGCAACCAATTATCACCTCACAGAGTATAAGTTCTTCGACCAGCACGATGAAGAAATCAAGTTTTAAAATCAAAAAGGGGTTTGGCTTGCCAAACCCCTTTTTGATTTTAAGAACTTTTAGTTTCTGTCTCTCGCTCCCATGTACAACATGATATACTGGATCAGCTGAACCACGGCAGCCAGTGCCGCGACTACATATGTAGTTGCGGCCCATTTCAGGGCGTCCCTGGCTTTTGGGTATTCCTGGGCGCTGGTAACATTTGAATGGTTCAGCCAGGCAAGCGCGCGGTTGCTGGCGTCAAATTCCACTGGCAGAGTAATAAGTGTAAATAGGACAGTTACTGACATCATAACGATGCCTACCAGCAGCACGGCAGGGTTGCCGGATGCTGCCATAATTACACCCACCAGCAGGACTAAATTGATCAGGTTGGAACTGACCTGTACTACAGGTACCAGCCGGCTCCTCAATTTCAATGGCTGGTAGGCCTGTGCGTGCTGTACTGCGTGTCCGCATTCATGGGCTGCTACGGCAGCAGCGGCTACGCTCCGGCCCTCATAGACTTCGGGGCTCAGGTTTACTGTTTTAGTTGCGGGATTATAGTGATCGCTCAAAAAGCCGTTTACAGACGTCACTTTTACATCATAAATGCCATTCTCGCGGAGCATTTTTTCGGCTATTTCCCGCCCGCTCATACCGTTTGAAAGTGGCACTTTACTATACTTCGTAAACTTGCTTTTCAGGACCATCGAAACGATAAAACTGATGCCTAAAAAGAGCAAGGAAACGATTAAAATTCCTGGTGTCATTTCGCTAAAAATTAATGTTGTTTGATATAATATAGCAAACTTGAAACCATTGAAATAAATGACTAGAATTCAGTCTTTTTGTCATTGGTCAGCAATGAATACAAACATGTATTATTAAGGACTTACCCCTAAGGTTTATCTTATAAGGAACTGATTACTAAATCATTAACAATACATTAATATTCCCGAGTATTTGTACGTAAGCCGCAGAAAACTGCTTCTCAAGTTATGCACAGCATAAAAAATTTATTTTGAAATCTTATGTAGAATTGTAACTTAGCAATAGAATTTAATGGGTTAGTAAGTAAGGGGGTCAATCATCAGATTGGCCCCTTTTACATTTTGAAAATCACTGCAATTATTCGCATCAAATAATCTTTCTCTTACAGTTATTTTTACATCTTTTGTTGATGCGCTTTTGTTGTTAATGTTAAACTTTTCATCCGAACAATATTGATCAATTAACTTTATCGCATGAGTAAGGTTAAAAGTGCATACTTCTGCCAAAACTGCGGTTACGAAAGTGTGAAATGGGTTGGACAATGTCCATCATGCAATCAATGGAACACATTTGTTGAAGAAGTTATTCAAAAAGAAACTGCAAAAAACGGTAATAGCTGGAAAAATTATGGTGATGATAAAAAAACTGCAAAGACAATCTCATTGAATGAGATAATAAGCAGTGAAGAAAAAAGAATTTTAACTCCGGATGCTGAATTAAATCGTGTGCTGGGAGGTGGTGTAGTACCTGGAAGTATAGTTTTGGTTGCAGGAGAGCCAGGAATAGGCAAATCAACGCTGTTCCTGCAAAATGGATTATGGTTAAAAGATTATATCGTTCTATACATAAGCGGGGAAGAGAGCCAGCAGCAAATTAAGATGCGTGCCGATCGTCTGAAATTAAAAAATGAAAACTTTTACCTGCTTACGGAAACGTCCATGCAGGTGATCTTCCAGGAAATAAAAAAACTGAAACCTCATCTGGTTATTGTTGACTCCATTCAAACCCTTCATACTTCATTTATCGATTCCTCGCCTGGCAGTATATCACAGATAAGAGAATGTGCATCTGAGTTTCAGCGATTCGCAAAAGAAACAAACACTCCAGTATTTTTAATCGGACATATTACAAAGGACGGAAATATTGCAGGTCCCAAGATACTGGAGCATATGGTAGATACTGTATTGCAGTTTGAGGGCGATCGCCATTATGCATATCGCATTCTGCGCACACTTAAGAACCGTTTCGGCAGTACAGCTGAATTAGGCATTTATGAAATGGGCGATATGGGCATGCGTGGTGTGATCAACCCAAGTGAGATCCTGATCACACAGAAAGAAGACCAGCTGAGTGGTATTGCGATTGCCGCTACCATTGAGGGAATGCGGCCCTTGCTCATAGAGGTTCAGGCCCTGGTTACGCAATCTGTGTACGGGACTCCACAAAGAACTGTAAGTGGTTTTGATCTTCGGCGACTGCAATTATTACTGGCCGTCCTGGAAAAAAGAGGCGGCTTCCATTTTGGAGTAAAAGATGTTTTTCTAAATATTGCTGGTGGATTAAAGGTGGAAGACCCATCTATTGATCTGGCTGTGTTATCTGCCTTACTTTCTTCATACGAAGATGTAGCAGTACCCCACCAGGTTTGTTTTGCCGGTGAGGTTGGTTTAAGTGGAGAGATACGGGCTGTGAATCGAACAGAACAACGTATAGCCGAGGCTGAAAAACTGGGATTTGAAAAGATTATTATCTCCAGATACAGTCAGAAAGGTATGAGCAAGGCAAAGTTCAATATTGAAGTCATACCAATGGGCCGCGTTGAGGAAGTATATAAGTATTTATTTCAATGATGTATCCAATGGTGCATAGGGTACAATTTACCTTCGCACCGTATGATCAGTGCAAGTGAAATAAAAGATTCTCTTCTGCATTTACTTTTTCCAAAAATATGTGCCGGATGTGGAAGCGATAATCTTGGAAATAAAGATATTATTTGTCTTCATTGCATGGCCAAATTGCCTGAGACGCATTTTGAACGTTATCCAAATAATCCTATAGAAAGAAAATTTTATGGAAGAATTCCTGTACATGCTGCCACTGCACAGTATTATTTCAGTAGCGATTCTATCTTACAACGCCTGGTTCACCAGTTAAAATATAATAGCAATAAAGAATTAGGATACCAACTTGGGAGACTAATGGGAGCTTCATTGAAACGATCGCTTCGTTTCAATGTAAATGCACTTGTTCCCCTTCCATTATTTAAAGTGCGTGAAAAGAAGCGAGGATATAATCAGGCGTTTATTCTTTGTGAAGGCATTGCTGAAGAACTTCAATTACCGATTCTGAAGGATATAATCATAAGACCTGCTCATACAGAATCCCAAACACATAAAGGAAGAATAGAACGCTGGAAAAATATAGAGGGAAAATTCCAATTGATTGATGCAGTTCCAATTGCCGGCAAACACCTTTTGCTGGTAGACGATGTTGTGACCACAGGGGCTACGCTGGAGTCCTGTGGTTCAGAATTGCTAAAAGCCAAAAATCTGACGCTCAGCCTCGCCTGTCTTTGTTATGCCGATAAATAGCCCCGGCTATTTAACAGGTAATCCTCAATTTCCAAAAACAGGCATTTGAGCCAGTAGGTGCCCAGATATTATCAGGCTTCAAAATATTGAACTATTTTTATCGCCATGAATCTCATGAAAACCGCAGGCACCCTCCTGGCCATCAGTCTTCTATTCCTCATTTCCTGCAGGAAAGATTCATTCATCAATACCCCGGATGCCGCTGTAACTATTACTGCCGACACTATTAAATACGATACTGTTTTCCCAACTGCTGGTTCAGTTACCCGGCAATTCAAGATCATAAACGAGAACAAACAAAAGCTGCTACTTGGTTCTGTAAAGCTAATGGGTGGCGCCGGTTCAGCTTATAAAATGAACGTAGATGGAATTGCTACCACAGAAGCAAGCAATATTGAAATTGCAGCGAACGATAGCATCTATGTGTTTGTGCAGGTGAATGTAGATCCCAATGCTGCCAATCTTCCATTTGTGATAAGGGATAGCATACAGGTGAACTATAATGGAAATAAGCGAATGGTTCAACTGGAAGCCTGGGGACAAAACGCACATTTCCTTCGAGATAAGCAGGTGGTTGCTGATGAGACCTGGACCAATGATCTCCCTTATGTGATCCTTGGTTTCCTGCATGTCAATCCCAATTCACGATTAACCATGGAAAAAGGCTGCAGAATATATGTTCACGCAGACGCGCCTATTATTATTGATGGTTCGTTAATCGTAAATGGATTAAAGGATTCGGTTGATCGGGTTTATTTCCGTGGCGATAGAATGGATGATCCCTATAAAGACTTTCCGGCTTCCTGGCCAGGGATATTCTTTACCTCCTCCAGTAAGGACAATGTGATGAACTATGCCGTCATAAAGAATTCCTTTCAGTCAATGGCTGTGGAAGACCCTTCTCTCAATATCAATCCCAAGCTGACACTCAATCAATGCATTATCGATAACTCTTATGATGCCGGCATCATTGCATCGAATAGCAGCATTACTGCAACCAATTGTCTTTTCAGTAATTGCGGAAAGAATATCGCCCTGATCAAAGGAGGTATTTACAGGTTTACCCATTGTACGGCAGCTACTTATTCCAACACTTTTATTGATCATAAAAATCCTGTACTCACTGTTTTCAATTATGATGGAAGCAATGCAACGGCTCCGCTGGATGCCATTTTCAGGAATTGTATATTCTGGGGTGATAACGGACTTGTGGAAAACGAAGTGGTAGTTGATAAAAAAGGTACCACAGCCTTCAGTGTTATATTTAACCAGGTTCTCTGGAAAGTCAAGACTGTCCCAGCAAATATTACACTTGTAAGTCCTGCGCCCATCAATAACTCTGAACCTCAATTCGATAGTATTAATACTTCACGCCATTATTATGATTTTCATCTGAAGGCCGGTTCTCCTGCCGAGAATAAGGGTACAGGTGCCGGTATTCTGATTGATTTGGATGGGAAAACAAGGTCCGGGACACAGCCTGATCTGGGATGCTATGAACGATGATTCGTTATGGCTGCGTCATTTACACGTTAATTTCAGGTTTTTTTGTCCCTTTAAACCAGAAAGAGGGTAAATTTGTCGTCCAACCTGTGCCATACTACCATAACATTTAAAAAATTTAATGAGATGACCTGAGGCGATAGCCGAAAGACATCTTTCCTAATTAAACAAGTAAAAAATTTAAAGATGAAAGCACTATTTCTAACTCTGGCATTAGCGTTCACATTAGCTGACCCTGGAATCTATGATTTTAAAGTACCTGGTCTTGAAGGCGGCACTATTGATTTTTCCAAGTACAAAGGAAAAAAGATCATGATCGTGAATACTGCATCCAAATGCGGTAATACACCTCAATACAATGATCTCGAAAAATTGTATGAGAAATACAAAGACAAACTTGTGATCATTGGCTTTCCTGCAAACAATTTCGCAGGACAGGAGCCCGGTACTAATAATGAGATCGCAGAATTCTGCAAAAAGAATTATGGAGTTTCATTCCCAATGGCGGAGAAGATCTCTGTAAAGGGTGATGATATCGCTCCTTTATATAAATACCTGGTTGCAGAAGCTGCCAAGAAAGGTTTTACTGATCCGGTTAAATGGAATTTTACCAAATTCCTTCTGGATGAACATGGTGAATTGATCACTGTTATCCATAACAAGACAAGTGTGCTGAGTGATGAAGTGACCAAGTACCTGAATTAATTATTTTTGTTATAGAAAGTCTTACCAGCATTCCTGGTTCCAGTCTAAGAAAGGCAGGAACCAGGAATTTGCTTTTTATGATACATCTCAGCTGGCATTGCAGGCATCTGCGAGTTCTCAGATGGTAAATGGTTTATTCAATAGATTTATTCAGATCTGCGAGACTATATTAAATAAACCCAGGGTCCTTTATCTTTGCCAGCTATGCAATTCTCGAATGTAATTGGACAGCAGGTACTTAAAAAAGAATTGCCTGAGCTTATGCAGGACAATCGTCTTGCCCATGCTTTAATTTTCCTCGGTAAGGAAGGTAGTGGCGCATTATCCCTTGCACTTGCATTTGCTCAATTTGTGGCCTGCGAAAAAGTGAATCCTCCCGCAGGGGCTAAAAAGGGTACCTCGCTTTTTGGAGAGTCTTCTCCCGTCGAGCGAATCCGTGTGATGGATTCCTGTGGCGTCTGCCCCTCCTGTATAAAAGCTCAGAAATTTGTTCATCCGGATATTCATTTTTCTTATCCCGTTGTTACTAAAAAAGCAGGAACACCTCCCATCAGCACAGATTATATCACTGAATGGAGAGAATTCATTTCATTTTACCCTTATGGCAATGTTTATGACTGGCTTCAGTTCATTGGCGCAGAAAACAAACAGGGAAATATCACTGCTAATGAATGCAATGATATCATTCGCCAATTGAACCTGAAAAGTTTTGAGAGTGAATACAAGATACTGTTGATGTGGATGCCGGAATACCTTGGTAATGAGGGAAACAAATTATTGAAGGTTATAGAGGAACCCCCACCCAATACATTATTCCTGCTGGTAGCAGAAAATGAATCCCTGATATTGCAAACCATTCTTAGCCGCTGCCAGTTGATAAAGGTGCCCCCTTTAAAAACAAAAGATATTGAAGAGGCTCTGATCAGCCGAAATAACACAGAAGCTGCAACCGCCAGGCAGATCGCCAGCGTGAGCGACGGAAATTACCGGGAAGCCCTCCAGCAGTCACGGCATGCGGATGAAGACTGGCAGTCTCTGTTACGGGAATGGCTCAATGCCATCATGAAGACCGGCCCCATCGCTCAGACTCGGTGGGTAGAGGAGATTAGCCGTCTGGGCCGGGAAAAGCAAAAGCAGTTTCTCCGGTATTTTAATCACCTTCTGGAACAGGCCATCCGGCTCAGGGCTAGGGCTGCAGTGGGAGGAGGGTTGCCCGAAAAAGAGCAGGATTTTGCTACCCGCCTGAACCGGATAGCGGGAATTGAGCAGCAGGAGGCAATAATTCAGGAGCTTGACCGGGCAGCTTATTATATAGAACGGAATGCCAATGCCAAAATCCTGTTCCATGCCCTCACCATTAAACTATATCACATCATTCAGGACAAAATTGTATTTTTGCCTGATTGAGAATGGCTTCGAAGGAAATGACCTGAAGAGTTGGGAAGCCGCAGAAATGATGGTGTATAATTTTTATGTCAAAATCTACCTCTACATATAGTGTTGTTTTTCAAGCAAGTTCCCGAGCATTGAAGCAATAATTCTATATATGTGGTCTGCATACTGCAGGACATAAAAATTCCATTCTAACATTAGCTGCCTTCCGCCATTCGCATTTGTTATCCAAAAATTAGCAGATCGATGGGATGTAATAATTGCGGTACTACCAAAGACGGAAAACCAGCTGGCTGCAAAAGCAATGGCGGATGCAGTACCGGCGGTTGTAATCGCATGAACACGTACGACTGGCTGCGAAATCTCCCCCTCCCGGATGCCGACACTTCCTGTAAGATCATCGAAATAAGTTTCAATAAAGGCACACGTAAGGACTTTTTCCGGAATACAACATTGCATCTTTTTGAGAAAGGCGACCTTGTTTCAGTAGAGGGCGTCAGTGGATTTGATGTGGGCGAAGTTTCCCTGACTGGGGAAATTGTCCGTTTACAAATGAAAAAACGCAATGCCCGGGAAGATAATCCGGAAATGAAAAAGATTTTACGGATAGCCAGTGACCGCGATATTGATCTGATGCGCCAGAACAAGGCCCGTGAACCAGAAGCCGTAATCCGCAGTCGCGCAATAGCCCGCCGCCTTAATCTTGATATGAAGATAAGTCAGGTTGAGATGCAGGCTGACGGTAGAAAAGCAACTTTCTTTTATATCGCTGATGGCCGCGTTGACTTCCGTGAACTGATCAAGGTTTATGCTTCCGAGTTTAAGGTAAAAGTTGAAATGCGTCAGATCGGAGCAAGACAGGAAGCAGGAAAAGTAGGTGGTATTGGCAGCTGTGGCAGGGAATTATGCTGTAGCACCTGGCTCACTGATTTCAAATCCGTTAACACAGCAGCAGCCAGATACCAGAACCTTTCTATTAACCAGGCCAAATTGAGTGGTCAATGCGGTAGATTAAAATGCTGTTTGAATTACGAACTTGATACTTATCTGGATGCATTGCAGCATTTTCCTGATAATTGCGATACAATCCAGGTGGCCAAAGGCAATGCTTTCCTGATCAAGAAGGATATATTTAAAAACCTGATGTGGTACACTCTTCCTGACAGTACCAAACAGTATCCCCTCACCATTGAAAGGGTTAAGAAAATAAAATCACTGAATCATCAGGGCGTAATTCCTGAGGAACTGGAAGCAGTTGAAGTTACCTCCAGCAAACCAAAAGAAGTGGAACCTGAATTTGTGGATGTGGTAGGACAGATCACTTTACGCAGTCTCGAAAAAGCTGATAAGAAGAAGCGACAGCAGCAACAACAGAATAGAGGGCAGGGCCAACGTCCACAGCAACCGCAACAAAGAAAACACGGCAGCGGAGGCGGACAGCAACAGAGACAGGGCGGAGGTCAGGGCCAACAAAACAGACAGGGACAACAACCAAATAAAGGGCAACAACAGCAACCTAATCCAAATCGCAATCAGCCCAACAGAAATCCAAAGGGACCTGGACAACAGGGAAAATAATGTCTCCCTATTTAATCGCCTTATAAATTGCTTCCTGGATCTTTGATCGGATATTCATCGAGGAAAGCCTTGGATTATCTCTTCCTGGATAAACACGATTCGAAAGGAATATATATACCATACTGTATTTAGGGTCAACCCACACACAGGTCCCGGTAAACCCTGTATGACCGAAGGTTTCAGGAGATGCAGTTAAGGATGGATATGGTTCATTCCTTGTAGCATTATCTTTCTCTGGTTTATCGAATCCATAACCACGGCGACTGATCCTGCTGTGGTAATCAGTAAAAAATTTAATTGTTTCAGGTTTCAGGTATAGCACTCCGTTGAATTGTCCACCATTCAATAGCATTTGATAAAGTATGGAAAGATCATATGCATCGGAGAATAATCCTGCATGACCTGCCACTTCACCAAACATTGAAGCACCCTCATCATGTACATCCCCTTGTAATAACTGCATGCGGAAATGTTTTTCTTCTTCCGTTGGAACAATATTCTCGATAGGGAATTTTTTCCAGGGCCTGAATCCGGTTGTTGTCATTCCCAATTTGCTATAGAAATTCTGATCTACATATTGATCCAGTGGCATTCCACTTAAAGCTTCCACGATCTTGCCAAGGAAAATAAAATCATTATCACTATAAACATATTTTCCATTGGGACCGAGTGGGCTGTTCAATATCCTTTTCATGAGTGTATCCTGCCAGTCATTGCGCATATAAACACCATTAGCCACTCTTACGTTGAAACCTGGTTTTTCCGCATTGCTGTAAATCTCAGGACTGGGAAGGCCTGTCACTGTATCAATCGTTTCTTTATAGAAAGGAATAAAGGAAACAAGGCCTGCCTGATGCAGGAGTATATCCTTTATAAGCAATTTTGCCTTATTGGTACCACGTACTACAGGTAGATAATCTCCAAGTTTCTTATTCAGATCAAGCTTACCTTCTTCATAGAGTTTCATCACTGAAACAGTTGTAGCTGATATCTTTGTAACAGAAGCAAGATCAAATATGCTTTCGGTATTCATTTCTTTTGACGGCTCATATTTGAAATGACCGAAGGCCTTATTATAAATAACATTTCCATTTTGTAAGGCGAGTACCACGCAACCAGGAAAAGCTTTTTTAGCAATAGCATCGTTTGCAATTGAATCGATAGCCATCAGTTTTGTGGCATAGCGAGCCGTATCATAAGGAATAGGATCTATCTTTGAGGGAGCGGGCACGCCTGCCTGAACAATACCATCTCCATATTTAAAATCGCATACTGAAACAGGTAGCGTTCCTTTAGGCAAAATTTTTCCTTCCAGCAGATCAGCTGCTACATCACGGGTAATTTCATCGTCCTGGTAACAGGTTACCAGATTTTTAGCGTCGCAGAAATTTGAAATCGCCAATACATTCCCAAATACAAAAGAGATTGAATTAAATGCCTGCAACTGGTTGAAAAGATGAATGGCAGCCGGACTAATATTGTAATTATTCCCTGGTCTCAGGCTGTAATTATGAATCCCTATCACAATGTTCGCATAGTTTTCTCTCCTTAACCGATCGATAATACTGTCTCCTGTTGCCGAAGTATCCTTATAAGAGAAGAAATAATTATCAGAATTATAGTCGTCCATTATTCTTCCTCCGAATTCATTCAGGGTTGAATCTCCAATGGAAACATACGCCGTTTTCTTTCCAATTCTGAGAGGTATACCCCCACCCTGTGATCTTAATATAGTGATACTGCGGGCAGCTACATCATACCGAATATCATTTGTTTTAGAATTGAGATCATTTAATAAATTGGCTGTATCAATAGTAGAATGTTCATTTAATCCGAGGTTATACTTTGCCAGTAATACCCGCTTTACCTTTTCATTAATGATTTTCCAGCTTAGCTTTCTCTTTTTGATAGCCTTTTTTACTGCTGCAATGGATTCAGGAACACTTTCAGGCAAACAGAGCATATCGTTTCCCGCAATCAGCGCTTCAACAGAAATCTTACCGCCGGGAAAATATTTGGCCACACCCTTCATTTCAAGTGCATCGGTAAATGTAAGACCATTATATCCCAGATCATGACGTAATAAACCTGTAACATTCTTCTTTGAAATGGAGGTGGCCATATTTGCAGTATTATCAATGGCCGGAACTGAAAGATGTGCTACCATTACGCTGCCCACCCCTGCTTTGAATAAAGCTTTGAAGGGAGCCAATTCAACAGTATCAAGTTGTGCAATAGATTTATTTATCACAGGAAGATCCAAATGCGAATCAACATCCACATCACCATGGCCTGGAAAATGTTTGGCGCAAGCCATAATACCGGCATCCTGCATTCCCTGCATATAGGCCACTCCAAATCGTGTGACCTTATTCTTGCTTTCTCCAAATGAGCGGTAACCAATAACAGGATTATTAGGATTATTATTGATATCAACAACAGGAGCGTAATTCACCTGTATACCCAGACGCTTACACTGTTCTCCAATTGCCTTTCCCATTCGATAGATTAGCTCTTCATCATTCATTGATCCAAGCGTTAATTGATAAGGGAACTTAAATACACTATCCAGGCGCATACCCAGTCCCCATTCTGCATCAATTGTCACCATCAATGGCGTTTTGGAAATATTTTGATAGTAATTGGTAAGATTAGCCTGCCTCACAGGTCCGCCCTGAAAAAAGCAGAGCCCTCCCACATCATATTTTTGAATATTTTCAACCACTTTGGCAACATGGTCTGGTCCGAGATTGGAATGCGCACGAATAATGATCAACTGAGCGATTTTTTGATCATTATTCAGCGTTTTAAAAACACTATCCACCCACTGTTGTGCCGATAGGCTGCTATGGTATTGAGCTGATGAAAATACCGGCGCCAGGAAAAGTAAAAACGCGATCAACCTGTTCATATCACAATAAAGCTTGATGAAACAATAAAAGTAATAAATTATGTACGATGTTGGCTGTTTATCAGACGATGTATTGTCCTCTTTCGTTTCGTAGGCAATTCGTTAATTTTGGTGCCTGATGCCTGATAAGATAGTTTTATTGCCGGACAATATAGCCAACCAGATAGCTGCGGGAGAAGTGATTCAGCGTCCAGGCAGTGCTGTAAAGGAATTGCTGGAAAATGCGGTCGATTCAGGAGCCACTGAAATCCGACTGATCCTTGCAGAAGCCGGCAAATCCCTGATCCAGGTCATTGATAATGGAAGTGGTATGAGCGAGACCGATGCACGAACCTGCTTTGAGCGCCACGCCACTTCCAAGATCCGAAGCATTGAAGATCTGTTTCATATCCGAACGATGGGATTTCGTGGAGAAGCATTAGCTTCCATTGCAGCTGTGGCACAGGTAGAGTTGAAGACTAAACGTGCGGAAGATAGCCTGGGAACTTATATAGAAGTTGAAAACAGTGTAGTGAGGAAGCAGGAACCTGCAGCAGCACCCAATGGCACCAGCATTGCGATGAAAAATCTTTTCTTCAATGTACCCGCCCGAAGAAATTTCCTGAAAAGTAACGCAGCAGAAATGCGGCATATCATTGATGAATTTACCCGGGTTTCATTAGCTTTTCCAGCCATTTTTTTCTCCTTATCTAACAACGGCCAGGAGATGTTTCATCTGGAAGCAGGAAGTTTAAAACAACGCATTCTCCAGTTATTGGGAAATAATTACAGTACCAAGCTGGTAACCGTTAAAGAAGAGACTGACTACTTAAACATACATGGTTTTGTTGGCAAACCGGATGTTGCCAAAAAAACGCGTGGCGATCAGTTTTTTTTCGTCAATAATCGTTTTATTAAAAGTGGTTATCTCAACCATGCCGTAATGAACGCTTACCAGGAAATGATCGCGACAGATAGTTTCCCGATGTATGTGCTGTTCATTGACCTGGATCCGGCTCAGGTTGACGTGAACGTACATCCCACCAAACAGGAAATAAAATTTGAAGACGAGAAAATTATCTACGCATTTGTGCAGGCGGCCATCAAACATGCACTTGCCCAATTTAGCGTAATGCCCGCGCTGGATTTTGATCTGGATGCTTCCATACAGCAACTGCCTTCCATTCAGCAACCATTTACCGAGGATAGAAAGTCTGCCGCTGCATCAACTTCACTGTTCAAAGGATTTACTCAGAAACACCAGGCCCATTTTATTGAAAGAAGTGATGCTGGTAACTGGAGAGATTTCTATGAAGCCGGGCCTGCCCAACTACCTGGAGAAAAATCAGCAGCGCCAGATCCACTGCCCGTTATTCCAAAACATATTGCAGAAGAAGCAGAGTTATCTCAAATCCTGAATTCCTATATAGTTGTTCCATCGGGAACAGGTTTTCTGCTTGTTCATCAACAGGCCGCTCACGAAAGAGTAATTTATGAACAATTGAAAAAAGCAGGCAAGGATAATCCTGTTGCCTCACAACAAAGCATGTTTCCTGTAACCATTGAACTGGTACCCGCTGATACTGTCCTTCTGGAAGAATTAATGGGAGACCTGCAACAATTGGGTTATGGCATTGAGCCCTTTGGGAAAAACACATTTGTTGTTCGGGGTACACCTGCGGATATTGAACATGGCAATGAAAAGCACAGCATTGACCTGTTGCTGGAACAATACAAACATTTTAGCAATGATCTCAAATTCTCAAAACGTGAAAAACTGATTCGTTCCCTTGCCAAACAGCAGAGCATAAAAACCGGAACAAGACTTACAGAAAGGGAAATGAGGGAATTGATCAATAATCTCCTGGTCTGCGAGTCACCCAATGCTGCTCCTGATGGCTCACCAGTTTATCTTGAGTTTAAGGGTGAACAGTTGGAAAAAATGTTTGGACGTTAAGCATTACTCTTTCTTTTTAGATTGCCAAAGATCATATCTCAGGAATATCTGCAAGGATCTATTACTCTCTTTTCCCGTTTCACCATTCAGCAAAGTGAATTTTAAATAGGGTTGCAACCCGAAAGTGTAGCGGGCACCAAAGGAGAATCGCTTCCATTTGTATTGAGATTCAAGTACACCCTGGAAATAGGATTTGGCAAAGCCCGAGGCAGAATCCTGTTTCTCTCTCACGATACCTTTGCTGATGACGGAATCGATGGTAGTTGAGTTATTACGTCGGGTTACCTCTCTATCAGAAATTGCACTTACAAATTTATTCCAGCTTAAACCAGCTCCTACTGACCAATCCTTTGCAGCAAAGTAATTGAAGGTTACTGGTAATTGATGGTAATAAGTTTTTTTAAGGGTGTTACTGCTACGCGTCGTAAAAGTTTGGGAACCTGAAGTGTCTTCCCTTCGGTTCTCTTTATAAACAACTTCTTTGGTGTACTGAGGAGCACCGTACCTGAATTCTCCCTGGATAAACCATTTCTGTTCCTTATTTACCCGGAAATAAATAGATGGGATATAATCAGCAAGAGTTCCTTTTCTTCCCTGGGAATTATAAGGAACAGTTTTTTGTCCGGCTACAGGCAATAATTGCTGCAGGGAAATTCCCGCTGAGTAGGTCAGTTGTTTCTTTTTTAAAGAATCTTTTTTGGCTGTGCTTTTGGACAATGAATCCTGTTTATCCGATTTAATTGATGTAGCAGGTTCCTTTTTATGCGGAGGCTTAATTATAGTGGAATCTTTTACAGATATGATTCCAGTGGAATCAGTCTTTCTTATTATTAATGGATTATTTGTTCTTGTTGAACCATTCTCACTGGTTAGCTTATCCGATTTTGAAAAAACCCTGTTTTTCTTAACAGTACTATTTATTGCAGATTTTAAAGCGTCTGCATCAGGTTTGCTAGGTGTATTTGTTATTTCATTGTCTTTTTGATGAGTAGAAGGCGTAGACTTTTTTTGACTTCCAGGATTATTGCCTAAAAAGGGGTTACCACCAGGAATGGATTGCACTCCAACAGTTATTTCCTTTAATGGATCCGTTTCATTTCCTTTATTTCGTTCGGTATAACCAGGGATTGTATCGGAAGGTATTGTCTGGATGATCACAGAATCCTTCCGTCTGTAATTAGAATCTTCGTCATGTTTATTGACTGTTACCTTCTTATTATCTCCGGAGATAAAATATCTATCCCTTAGCAGCCAAAGTCCTGAGCCAAAGATTACCAATAATAATAATCCCCAGAGTAAACAACCTCTCCGCCACCAGGCAATGATGGGCCGGTCTTCATCCTCCTCCAGGCGGCGCCTCATGTCCTCCCATGCCGAATTCTCATCCGGCAGGGAAAGATCAGTCCAGTGCTGCTTCAGGTGATCCTCATATGGTAAACGCTCACTCATGAACCGGTTTCATTTTTACTGATCAATTGCTGCAATAATTTCCTTGCTTCACTCAGGTGCCATTTACTGGTACCCTCACTCGTTCCCAACAGTTCGCCTATCTGACGGTGATTGAATCCTTCCATTACATACAGGTTAAAGACTGCCTGGGTGGCCGGTGGTAATTGCCTCACCAGTTTCAGAATATCCGCAGCTGATATCTTTACAAATACGTCAGGCGGCAAGTCAACCTGTGCCGCCTGATCCAATTCTTTCCAGTTGGCCTGCCCGCTCTTAGCCCTGATAAAATCCAGGCAGGTATTTATGATAATAGTACGGATCCAGGTATATAATGATGCTTTACGCTTATCATACTTCCTGATATTTTTATAAACCTTGTAAAACCCTGAATTCAACACTTCCATTGCATCCGCTTCATTCTTTGTATACCGGACACATAGGTTCATCATGGTCCTGTAGAAGCTCCTGTAAAGAGCTTCCTGGGACTTTCGGTCATCCTGTATACAACCGTCAATTATTTTATCTATGTCCTTTTCCTCGTTGTACAAATAGCCGTTTTACGGTCTGAATTATTGATAAAGTTTATAAGATTATTGAATTATAGTTTTGGTTGACATTCTATTAATTTTATTACTGCAGTTCTCCCAGCTTCTTTTTTAATTCCTTCTCCGAATAGGGGGAAAAATTAAGGGATATTGATCCACCATCTTTTACATTTGCTGATGCAAATCCAGCATAGAATTTTCCGTTCCTCACACTTATTCCTACAAAGGTTGATGGCACTGCCAGTAATTTATCAGATTCGAAATAAGGCAATCCTCTCGTCCAGCTCATCTTTACAATGGTATTCCTGCCGGTCAAATGAACAAATACATTTATGCTATCACCGGATGGAGCATTTACCGGGTTTGCTCTGAAACTTACTGTAGGCTCATTGTAGAACTTATCGCAATTAAGCCATCCTATGCTGCTACTGAACAAAGATGATCCAGCAAAAAGTGTAGAATCACCTACCACAATATTTCCAGGGGCCTGATCCAAGGTCCAGTTCACATTCCCCTGCGCATCCTCAGTTCCTTTGAAAACCTGCATCCAATTGTTACTATTTCCTTTCGTCATCTGGATCCGGATAAATTTCCCTGATGCCAGTTCAAGCTCCTGGTTATTCGTGGTTGCACTGATCTTATATTCGCCGCCTGATTCCAATGGAACTCCATCTGCCATTGTTGGCATATTATTAATAATCATATCATAAGGTGTAAGATATTCTTTTACACTTATAGATACTTCGCCAGTTACCGGAGTTCCTGTTTTGGTTACAAAAGCATTGTCCGGAATATATATTTTATTTCCCGCTGCTGTTGTTTTAACTCCTCCCGATGCACCAGATACAGTATAGGAATGCTCTGTTACACGATTCTTCTGATAGAAATCCTCTACCGAAGTTTGAATATCTTCCCTTGTAAAGGAATTTTCGGGTTGACATCCCGCCAGTACCACAATCGCTATTAAGCCGCCCAATATTTGCTGTTTCATAGACTATAGTTTATAGATTACCAGTTTCTCGCCAAACGGAATGTTGCGTTGATATCATGAACGACAGAAAGATTCGCAGTGTCTTTGAATTGACCGGTGAAACTACCTTCAAAGTAACCACCGGCTGCCTGTGGGAAACTGGTTATAATAACATTGAAGGGTTCTATTACACCGATCCTGCCATAATTATTGATATACATTCTTCCATTCATCGGATAAGTGCCAGTAGCTGTATTGCTTCCAAAGGTCAGGTTAACATACTTATCAGGATTCCGCGAACCCATAATCCACATTTTTACCGGCAATACAATACCCGGCGTGCTGGTATAGGCCAGCAACGAATCTGATGCAGCGCTGGAAAGACTGTAATTGGTTCCATCCAGGGTATAGTTAATGAATTGTACAGTAGAAATTCCGCAGGCGTTGAGCGTTCCTGCATCCGTAACTGGAGTAGTAACGGTAACATTCGATGTTGAGCCCTGTTGCGCTGCTGCATCATCATATCCGGTTATTTCACAGGTGGCAGGAGCGAAAGAGCAAATTGTAAATGTAACAGAGAATTCACCTGAACTATTTGCATCCACATTGCGTACGATATTGTCAAACTTTATAAGAGCATGACCATTAGCTACAACTCCATTACTGCAACCTGATAGTTTTCCTTTTATGGTGATCAGGGAAACAGAGTTATTGATTGTAATAGTCCCCAGGTTAACTGCCGAACTAAACGGTCCTACATTCTGAGAGTAAGCAATACCGTGGCATGAATTCAATACTTCCATTACCAGGTTCATATTGGAAGGGATAAAACCACTCACCTGACCCAGTGAATCAGTAACACCATATGCATTCCCAACATAACCATTGGCGGCCCTGAATCTTACATACGTGCTTGTAAGCGGTTCTCCTCCCGGTGTTTTCAGGGTAGCAGTGAAACCAACGGTGGGCACAGATACATCTGCATTCCAGTACGAGAAATGTTTTACCGTTCCCGTATAGGCATTTCCGTTTTTAACAGCTGTGCCTTCTTCTTTCCAGATCCCGGTTTGTTCATCAAGATACCAGAGAGGTATTGAAGCTGGAGCAGATGACTGTATGGATGCGGGTACCGGGATAGTAAGTGTTGCAGTGGAACCATTGGCTAACTGCAATTTTTCACCTGTGGCTGACTCAAGGTCTACTGCCAGCATTCCGTAAGAGGATAAGGTTACCAGTTTATTGTTCCTGTCTATTGCCATGAATGATCCCGGCACTCTTTCTCCAATCTCTGCCGCTACCGGATCTATATAAGATGCATAAACATTCACATTGCCATTATAAGCTGCTCCTGATCTTACAATTCCATTAGCCGGAAGAGCGATCACTGATCCATTAGAAAGAGTAACCTGTCCGCCAGCATCTGACTTGATCACACCAGCACTGTTTTTCTTTATTAACCGGATCATTACCTGATTAACTCCGCTTGTAGCACTGAAAGAGCGATAAGCTTTAAAATAACCAGCCTTTATTGCTGTAACTAATGATGCATTTTTATCAAGGGAAGCATTATCTACCCTGAAATATCCCTTATCATCTGTTGTTGTTAAAACAGTACCAACCTTAATACTTACATCGCTGGCGGGCTTTCCATTTTCGTCCCACACATTACCCTGAAGCGATGAATTAACTGGAGATGCCGTAATTGTATTATTGCCATTGCCGGGCACCTGGTTATTTCCACCAATTGTCTTTACTTCTTTCTGACAATGAAATGCTATCAGTGAGATAAATACGAATGCAAGTGCCGCATAAAGTGTTTTCATAAAAGCTATTTATGACATATACTTCGGGCAATAAAAAAGGGTTGGGTAATTTAGAAGAAAAAACCAATGGTCCCGGACAGGAAATTATAGCCTCCCCGATCCAGAAAATTATTTTCAGGAATAGAGACCTGGCTTAGTGCAGCCGTAAATTTGAGGCCAATATCCACCTTATTTCCGCTCTTTAAAGGCACTAGCATTCCAGTACTGGCGGCAAGGCCCGGGCAGTTCCCACTGTGTTTCAATCCTGCCACTATTCCGCCCTGTGCTCCGATATAAAACTTCTCCTTGGAATAATATTTTATTCCACCCATGACAGGGAGAATGCTGAATCCATTGATGGTATCCCGGTTAAAATGATCAATAATCTTTCCATAGAAATTATGGAAGTCAACTGAAAATAAAGTAGCCCATTTTTTATTAATGGCAAATTCACCGGTTGCACCAAAACCAGCACCCATAGAAGGTATTTCTTTATAGGTTGGCATGGAAAGAGAAACATGGGCTGAGGCTCTGAATTTATAGTCCTGTGCAATTATCAGATTTCCGATCAGCAGGCCCAAAAAGAGCAGGATTATTTTTTGCATGGTTTGGCTTTATAAGATTGCAGGTTTCGACATTGACACTAAGATAGTCCTACCTGTTGCAAACGTTTTGCAAAAATTTCTCAACAGTTCTACGGATAGCAGTAGCCGAACCATGATTATTGTTGACTAAAACTGAAAATATCAGGAGTTTATTACTTCTCGTATAGTAAAAGCCGCTTAACGCTACTACTCCGCTTAAGGTACCGGTTTTGGCAAATATGCGGTCCCTGCTTGCGAGAAAATAATTGGAAAGTGTACCCCGTCCACCAGTTGGTAAAATTACTTTTAGACGGTCCATTCCAAACTCATCCTTCATTTTATTGAGGATATAAACAAAATCTTTTGGGGAGAATAAATTATAGCGGCTAAGCCCGGAACCATCTGCCCAGCGTGGCGGCTGTGGCAAACCTTTTAGATCAGTTTTGAGTAATGTATCGATGATTCTGCTGTCATTCATTATACCGAGCTTTTCATTGCTTACCATTAATAAGGATTGTTCAGCAAAGAAATTATCACTGCGGTGCATCATGATCTTAAGGAGAGAATCTGTAGGTTGTGAATGGATCACTTTTCCTTTTAATTGTTTTCCAGGCCCGCTATAACGAATCGCCGTACCGTGGGATAGTTTTAGCGTATCTTCCAATGCCTGCTTTATTAATATATCCTCGGTTCTGAATGGAATATTTTCTGGAACATAAGGCCCTCCAGCTGGAATTACTTCAAAAGTATTAGAACTGAGACTACGTCTTATCTGAAAGTGTTTTACACCTTTTGAAGAATCTTTTTGTACAACATTATCATACGATAATATATCCACCCTGGGAATGGAAGCAGGCGCTCTGCCCTTAAAATCAAATCTAACGAGATTACCATAAATAGGAAATGGAGAACGTTCTGCCATATAGTCTTCCTGATAATCATTCCAGCTCCAGCCACTTCCAAGTGGATCTTCATCAAATCCGGAAAAATCTATATCAACCCGAACGTGATCATAATTCCTTAGCTCCCGGTAAAGATTTTGCTGCCTGAATTCTGGATGAAGAAATGTTGGATCCGCCGAAGGATGGATAACCAGAACTGAATCATCATCCAGCTCTAATCTTGCAGCTACAAGACTGTCACCCAGGTATTTCATCGCTGCATAACATGTCGGTAATTTGGTATTGCTTGCAGGAACAAAATATTTCTCCGCATTATAGTTATACCAGTATTTACCCGTAGCAGGTTCATAAATGCAAATACCCACATGTGCATTTACTAAAGAAGAATCCGCAAGTGCAACAGCAGCGGTTTTACCAATCTTCTTTTGAAGCGAACAGGAAGAAATGAATATGGAAATACAGGTGAGGGAGAATAATATCGGATGTATCTTCATTCCTCTTGTGAACTTACCTATTTTAAATTGCATGATTAGCTGAAGATTTAAATGACTATCCTCGCTCCTGGGCACGCAACCACCTCTCAGGGATTTCATTACTGCTGGCCAGTAAATAATCCTTATAACTACAGGCAATAAATTTCCTGTCTGGCAATTGCATCCACCACCGCCCGGTCTTCTTGCTTTGCAGGAAGGTTGTTTCTACTTCCGCAAAGGCAGTATGGTATTCATTGAAAGAATCCTTCTCATCCAGTTTTGCTTCACGGCGACTGCGGCTACGGCCATCCAGCAAATACCAAAGCATCTGGCTGATCTGTTTTGCCGTAAGATCATGTACATCCTTGTCGATATCATACCCGTAGATGCCAATGGTATTAACATTGGCGCTCATTCCTGCATAACGCATGATGGTGCAGGCCTCCTCTCCATCCAATCCGTTCGGAGATCCCTGGCTGGCAGGGGCATATGTATAGGCTAGTGCTGAAATATCGAAACTGAATAAATGAGAATTGCGTAATACAGGTTCCATTTCCTCAATATTCTCCTTCACATTTCCAACACGGTAACAATCAAAACGTAACCTGTCCATTGTTTCCAGTACCCGTGGATGAATATAATAGCTCTGGAATCCAATATGATTATAATGACGAACGAAATTGGGTTCACCGGTCAACATTTCCATCAGGAAATTATCACATCGGAAATCAGAATCAAGATT
>Ga0136846_1207905_pt1 | contig 28654 bp, 25 predicted proteins | sample HopSoiMetagenom2_FD_96841 | JGI IMG/M metagenome (GOLD analysis project Ga0136846, IMG submission 96841) | Grasslands soil microbial communities from Hopland, California, USA - 2 Assembly 2016 (version 4) | ecosystem: Environmental > Terrestrial > Soil > Grasslands | place: USA: Hopland... | reverse complement strand
GAGCGTCCCGTGTCATGGTGCTCGGCCTTTATCTCCATAAGAGCGGACTCACCGAGTTGCCAGGCGGAGATCTGTCCCTTGAATGTCGCCCGGCTATTGCGTTGCAGTTCGGGGGACATCGGGTCAAAAGCGGCGCAAATCGAGTCCCGCCAATAATCGAACCGTTCCGCTGGCGCGACATCGTCTGTCGACCAGGTCATCATGCTCGATTGACTTGCTGATGCGGTCGACATGCGGCTCTGTGCCCCAATTCAACCCAGCGTAACAAAAAGTGGCTCTGATCGCATACGTGCGAACGATCACAAATTCGTGATGCGGCGCGGAGTGAGAAACCACGGCCCAGAGAGAGAAGACGAACGCTACGCGGTAAAGCAGTATCCCGTGTAGTTCGACACACGCCGTAGGCATTCAGTGGCGCCGAAGGGCAGCGGAATGTGCGTATTGACAATCCCGACATCAAGGCTCGCGGACTGGCCGAACCGCTCACCGTCGCAGACGCTAGCGGCCAATTTTGGTGTGCCGGAGGCAGCATTGCGGACTTTCACCAGGGTACGGGGTCGATCGTCGCAAGGAGCTGAATGGAAGGCTCGGAATTCATCCTACGACACGCAACCCATACAGCTGATCAGCACGAGGGAAGTTATGATGAAAGCGGAAAATGGCACCCTTCCCTCTTCGGTCGAGCGGATCTCCGACCTCATTGGCGCAGTCTATGACTGTGTGCTCGAGCCCGACAAATGGCAGGCCACCATCGATGCGATCCGAACAGAGCTGAACTTTTGCTATGCGATTTTAGGCGTCTATCCCATGCAAACCGGAAGTGTTCTGCTGGGCGTTGCCTCAGGTATCGATCCGGCCTGGTTGGTTCGGCTTCCGGCATACGGCGACGACATTGTGGAAACCTGGGGCGGAGATGAACGCATCAGTCAATTTCCGCTTGAGGAGCCCATCGTTCAATCTCAGGCCGTAACAGACGTTGTTTTGCAGGCCAGTCGCTTCTTTACGGAATGGGTCCGGCCTCAGGGCGTTATGGACGCTGTAGCGATTGGTCTGGAGCGCAATTCCCGCATGGTCTCCACACTCTCGTTTGGCAGGCACGACCAAGCGGGCGCAGTGACGGATATTGAACTTGAAGGCTTACGGCTGATCGCTCCGCATATTCGAAGGGCGTTGGCGATCAGTCAAGCTCTGGAGATTCAAACAATAAAAGCATCCCAATTCACTGCGACATTGGAGGCATTTTCGGTCGGCGTAGTGATTGTTGACGAGGATGCGACTGTCATCCACACAAATGCGGCCGCTCAGGCGATGCTGGAGGCCAGCGATCCAATCTTCGTGCGCGCCGGCAGGATTGGCATGCCTGGCGCGGCCGCCGCAACAGCTCTGAGAGCTGCCGTTATGCAAGCTGCACACAACGAAGCCGAGCTTGGAAAGCGAGGCGGGGTTGGCATTCCTGCGCCTAGGGGGGACGGAGCACCATGTATCGTGCACGTATTTCCCCTTCGCCGCCGCGAAAGCCGTTTTGACCTTGTTCCACACGCGGCCGCGGCGCTGTTTATTGCAGATGCCGCTACGCCACCGCGGCTTCCGGCCGATGCGCTTGCCCTGCTCTACGGCCTCACTCCGGCCGAAACACGCGTCTTCGAAATGATCGTGGCGGGCGGAACTCAAAGCGACACTGCCAAAAAACTGGGGCTCGCCGTCAGCACGATCAAAACACATCTTCTTCGCGTTTTCGAGAAAACGGACTGCAAGCGCCAAGTCGACCTTGTGAGGTTGGCATCGTCGCTGTCCGCGACGATTACCGCGTCATCGGCCGTTGCGAAAATCACCCTATCATGAAGTTTGTCTGTATCCTCCAGGGTGAGGTCCGGGCACAACTCGGACCGGTCCAGCTCGACTCGGGTACTGCCGATGGTGCGTGCGTTCAGGCGGGTTCGACCGGGCCGCCTTCTTTTAGCTGTGGGGATGGTTGCAGGTTTTCTGATGACGCAGGCACGGGCGGACGGCCAGCCGCCGGCCCTGTATCCCGTGCTTGCCTATCCGCAGGCATCCAGCTCGGCCGCGGCAGTAATCAACGGCGCTGAGGATCGCGTCTTGCAATTGTCGAATTCAACGCCTGCAACCGCAAAGGCGAATACGACTTTCATCGAACCAAGTATACGCGAGCCCCTGGGAGTTTGGAATGCAATTTCTGGTGCGTGACAACAATGTTGAGCAAGCGCTCCGTTTTTTTGAAGAAGAAATTGCAGCGCGAGGGCGTTTTCCGCGCGGCCCGACTTCGGGAGCGTTTTGAAAAGCCCTCCGAGAAGCGTGCTCGTGAAAAGGCCGAAGGTATCAGGCGCGTTCGTAAACTCGCTCGCAAAAAACTTGAGCGGGAAAGCGGTATTTCGGCGCCCAAGAAGGCGAGAGCTTCTGGTCGCTAGTGGGGATCGAGTGGCGGATGTTTCGTCTGTCGAGGGTATGATTTCTCATGCCTGAGATATCTTATTCCTGCTGGCCGTGCCACTAAGGTTACAATGTTCAATGGAGAGTTGCTCACCGACCCTTGATAAAGGTGCCGGATGCGCGAGTACTTTCGATCAGTTTGAGTTCTCCTATTAAGGCCAGAAAGACGGCCCTATCTATCCAGCCAAGTGGACGCTTCAGAGTTTTACGTCAATTGACTCGTGTCAGTGGTGGCCCCGCCGGAATTCAACAACGGATATTGACCCGGGACCTGAAACGGCCAGAACCAGCATTCCACCGGCGATCGCCAGGTCTTTCTCGAAATGTAGCAGCTCGTTCTGGCTTGCAAAGTTCGTATGGAAGAGAAATGCGGTCGCCACGCAGAAGAGCCCAAGCGCCAGTGCGCCGAGGCGGGTCAGGAAACCCGCCGCGATACACAGCCCGGCCCCGATCTGAAGGGCTATGGTGGAAAGTGCCACCGGTGCCGGCAGGCCGAGCTTTTCAAAACTGACCATCGTTGCGGTCGCATTTGCCGCGAGCGACAGTCCTTCATGCAGGAAGATCAAGGACAGGAGCAGCCTGCCCAGGAGAAGGAGGAGATCGGCCAGGAGCGGCCGTTTTGTGTCCGTATCCATCATACTCTCCCGTTTGCGGAGAGCAGGCGATTTGCCGCCAGCTCTCCTGTTCCTATCGAGGTCAATTGCCGGTCTTGGCCGCAATCGCCTTTTGCAGATCTTCGAGTTCTTCGCAGCCGCTCGGGCACAGCTGCTTTAGTGACGCGACCTGCTCCTCAGCCTTGGCCATCTCACCCGTTTCGACATAGAGTTCGCCGAGATATTCCCGCGCCGCCTTGTGGTCGGGCTGAAGCTCCAGCGCCTTGGTGTAGTAGGTCAGCGACGTCTTGTAGTCGCCGGTCTTTCGCAGCGTAAATCCCATCAGATTATAGACATCCGCCTGCTGGTTGTCTTCGGCGAGACCGCGAAGCTCGGTGAGTGCACCGGCATAATCCTTGGCGTCTATCTTGGCGCGCACCGAGGTCAAATCGGGGGCATCGGTCGATTGCATGTTGTCGACGGCAAAGGCGGGAAGCGCCGTCACCGCGGAGAAGCCGGCATATACGGCGCAGAAGCCGATGAAGCCTAAAAGCGCATATTTTTTCATCATGATAACCTCCCGTGGCCTCTTAAGCCTGGATTGTCGGGGTGAAGCCATAAGCGCTTTCGTCCTTGACGAAGGTGCCCGAGCCGGGAAACGGAAAGTGTGAGCCGCAGATGGCGATATTGTCGGCGATGATGCGGTCGATGAGACGGCGGCGCGTATCGACGGCCATCGGTCCGTCCTGATCATAGCTGCCTTCCCATTCGGGGTGGGGGGCAAGCAGCGCCGGTACGTACATGATATCGGCAGAAACGAGCAACTGCTTGCTGCCGGAGGTGACGAGATAGGCCGAATGACCCGGCGTATGGCCGGGCGCTGCGAGCAATCCTATGCCGGGCGCGACTTCCGCGCCATCGTCGACGAGCTTCCAGTTCTTCCATTTTGGAAAGACCTCGGCAATGCGCTTGCCCGACTGCTTGCGGCCATCGGCAAGCTTCTCGACGCGGCCAGCTTCCGTCCACCAATTATATTCCGTGGCGTTGACGATGAGTTCGGCATTCGGAAAGACGGGATCGTTGGTTCCCTTTTCCATCAATCCCCAGACATGATCGGGGTGGAAATGCGAGAGCATGATCGTATCGATCTTCTTGTAGTCGATGCCGGCGGCGGCCATGTTTGCTGGCAGGTGAGTAGCGTTTGCCTGCCATTGGCCGACACCGGAGCCGGCATCCATCATGATCAAGCGGTTCCTGAGCTTCAGGACGACGACCGTCAATGGGATCGGCATGAACTCGGTGGTGAGGCCTGCTTTCGAAAGCGCCTCCTTGGTGTCGTCGATCGAGGCGTTCTTGATGAAGGCCGGATCATGCGGTTTTTTCCAGATGCCGTCATAGATCGCCGTAACTTCGACGTCGCCGACCTTGTATTTGTAGAAGCCGGCCATCGGCTCCAGCGGTGTCGCCGCAAGCGCCGGCATGACGAATTCCAGCTTCGACGACAGGCCGAATGCCGCAGCGGCGGCAGCCGATCCCAGGACAGCGCGACGTGACATGGTAAACATGAATATGCCTCCTCTTGTTGATGGCATTTCCGGTAGCGAAAACCGCTGTGTTCAGATGTCCTCGCCGACGAACTAGATCGAAGGCAGGCGGCGCTTATTCCCCACTCAAGGCGATATTTTCCCATGTCGTTGAAAATACAATGGAATTTTCTCTACCGCATTCAATAGGCTCAGGCATGTCTGTAAATTGGTGTGAACCTGGAATAAAATCTCGCGTCCAGCGGTCTAGATTGGCAAGGGCCGCATTGCTCGAATGCCGGTCTCACGCTTAAATTCGGATGCTGCTGACGCTGGGAAGATGATGACAGACGCTCAGATCGCTTATTCGCTTGGATCAAACGATGCGTTGCCGCGGCTGGTCTGGCGACCGGCTTACACGCGACCGTCGTCGCTGGCACTGCTTATCAGCGCTGCTGGGCGGCTCTTTCACCTGATGAGCCCGGCGAAAATGCGGGGGGCGCAGGCTGCATCGACAGTTGATGCGACCGTACAGCACGAGTTTATGCAGCGTTTTCAACACATAATTGTTCCTCATATGGACGCCGCCTATAATTTTGCTCGGTTCCTCAGCCGTGACGCAGATGCGGCGCAAGATATTGTCCAGGAAGCGCTCCTACGGGCTTATCGCAATTTTGGCGCCTATCGTGGCGGCGATCCGCGCGCTTGGCTCTTTGCCATCGTGAGGAACTGCTGTCATGTCTGGCGCCAGCAGGATCGCCGCAAAGCGAGGTTCGAGCGACATCTGACCGCCGACGCAGACCCGGACGATAGTGGAGAGTACCAGATCGCCTCGGATGAGGATTCTCCGGAGACGGAGACGATCCGGCGAAGCGAACAGCAGCGGGTGCGCGCCGTTATCACCGGGCTTCCGGAGGCGATGCGGGAAATCCTTGTCTTGCGCGAACTTGAAGATCTTTCCTACCGGCAGATCGCCGAGATCATCGATGCGCCGATCGGCACCGTCATGTCGCGGCTCGCAAGGGCGCGTCAGGAATTTGGTGAAGCCTGGGGTGCGTGCGACAAAAGCGAGACGGCAGGATGAGCCAAGCCCAAAAGAACGGCTGCCCGGAATGGCGGATTATACTGCACGGTTTCGTCGATGGCGAACTCGATTCCGTCCATGCGGCGCAATTCGAGGATCATCTTGTTTCCTGCGTGAATTGCCAGGCGGAGCTGGAAAGGGTCCGTGCCGTGAAAGAGATCATGGATCAGGACGGCGTCAGATGGCGCCCACCTGAGGCGCTGCGCTCGCAAATCCTGTCCATGCTGTCGTTGGAACAGGCAGCGATGGCATCCGGCCTGCCGCAGCTGCGCCCGGCCACTGCCTTGCAGCGCGCCATGGAACTTATCCGGCAATGGAGTTTTGTGCCCTCGCTGGCGGCATTGGCGGCAAGCGCGATCCTGTTTGCTAGCACGCCGTCGCAGACCATGCTTTTGCAGGACCAGATCATGGCAAGCCACGTCCGCTCAATGATGGCCGATCATCTGACGGACGTGCTGACCTCGGATCAGCATACGGTGAAACCATGGTTCAACGGCAAGATCGATTTTTCACCACCGGTCAGCGATCTTTCCAAGGACGGCTTTCCGCTGATTGGCGGGCGCGTCGACTATATAGGCGATCGGGCCGTTGCAGCCCTCATCTACCGGCGCCATGGTCACATCATCAACCTGTTCATCTGGCCCGCGGCGTCCGCCGCGCGGACGACGACGGTGCATGATGGCTACAACATGACGCGATGGTCGGATGGCGGGCTAGTCTTCTGGGCGATTTCGGATGTCGCACCGGGCGATCTAGCCGAGTTTGAGGCTTTCTTCAGGGCTTCGACAAAGGGTTAAGCTAGAAAAGAAAAAGGCTGCCACTCCGATTGGCATATTCGGAACACACGAGATCACAATCATCTCGGCACACCCCGCCCGTCGATAGCATCACAAGGCGGACTTGCCATCCGGCAGTGGTTCAGTCTTAGGAGCAAGTCCAAATTTCTGAAACCTTCCAGCGGCCGAAGGGCCAAGTTTAGAGTGCTCGTCAGATTTGCAAAGCCGCGCTACGGGCGACCTTGTTGCGGCCATTTTCTTTAGCGCGATAAAGCGCACGATCGGCATTTTGCAAAAGCGCTGCAACTTCCGTGACTGCCCCTCCAGCTGATGCCGCGGCGCCTACGCTGATGGTGGCTTTCTGGTTTGGGCTGACCCTATGTTCGATCGCCAGTTCGAGCACGGCCTGCCGAATCTGTTCGGCGATCGCCGCAGCTGCCGGCTCATCGGTATCAGGCAAAAGGACTGCGAATTCCTCTCCGCCATAACGCGCGGCAACATCGCTTGGCCGGTTGACTATGTGTTGGATTGCCGCGCCGATCCTCTGCAGGCATTTATCGCCGGCCGGATGGCCATAGCAATCATTGAAGGCCTTAAACCAATCGACGTCGATCATGAGCAATGCGAGGTTCGTTTTGTCCTCGCGGGCTCGACCAGCTTCGCGCAAGAGCGCATGATCAAAAAAACGCCGGTTCGACAGACCGGTCAGCCCATCCTGCTCGGCAAGCGCCTGCAGACGCCGATTGGCATCTTGCAGTTCGTCCTCGATAGCCTTGCGAGCTGTAACATCTCTCAGTGTTCCGATGATACCGGACGGCATTCCCGTCTTTGGATCCTTCAACGCCTTTAGCTGTGCCTCCACCCAGATCCAATGTCCGTCGCGATGGCGAAAGCGATTGATGATTGATTGACGCTCGAAACGGCCGTTCAGCAACGCTTGAAAAGCAAGGATTACCTGCGGGCGCTCGTCCGGGTGGGCCAAACTCATGGGCTTGTTCCCGATCAATTCCTCCGGCTCGTAACCCAGAATTTCGCGGCAAGCCGGAGAGACATAACGGCGCACCAGATCGCGATCGAGTTGAAAAACCATGTCGGTGCCATGATCCGCCAACAGACGATAGCGTGCTTCACTCTCCTTGAGACGTTGTTCCGCCGCGACGCGGTCATCAATATCGCGAGCGACCGAATGAATAGCCACGACGTGTCCGCTGTCGTCTGTAAGCGCTCGGTTTCTCCAGGCCATCCAACGGGTTTCGCCGTTTGGCAGGATCACCTGATTTTCGTCTTCCACGCTGTGATCGACGCGACATACATGCTGAAGATGTGCGGCGACCGCAGCGCGGCTGTCTTCCGGTACGAAATCGAAGAGGTTCTTGCCAATCATTTCACCCGGCGGCAGCCCATAGTGACGCGCATAGGCATGATTGACAAACCGCAATACGCCGTCTGGGGTGGCAAGCGACACCAGCTCCGATTGGTCTTCCACCAACCCTCTATAGCGCGCCTCGCTGACGGCCAGTTGCCGTTCGACCGTCTTAAGCGCAGTCACATCCGTGACGACAGCCAGAGAAACACCGCCAATTTCAGGAGAGCTGTCGTCCAACACGGCCGACAGAAGGACGTCGATAATCTGCCCGCTCTTGCATACCATCTGATATTCCGCGTCGTCGATGCGACCGGATTTGAAGAAAGCGGGCAAGACTTCCTTGATCGCATAGGCGCGAGATTCGGGCGTAAGGAAATCTGAAGACGGCCTGCCGATCACCTCTTCGCGTGTATAGCCAAGTTTGGCGAGCCAGGCGTCGCTGACCGAGATCAGCCGACCCTCCTTGTTGATCGAATGGAGCATCGCGGGCGTGACCTTGGTGCGATGCTCGAGTTCCGCCCATAGTCTGATCACATTGCCGTCGGTTTCTACGTGTTTTGATGAGGTTTGGGTCACTCGGGAAACCTACTCCACAGCACGCTATCGTACTTGCGATTCGTTATGATAACGTTGCCATATTCCGACATCGTGGCAAGTCCATGAATGTTGGCTTGTCGAAATCTCGTCGTGAGGCTTCCCACCGCCGTTGATCGCAGCTAACCCAGATCATTCGCTATGATCTGGATGGAGAGCAAGCCGTAGATCGGTAAGACCGCGATTTCCGTCCTTGCTGCCGGTCGCCGCCACAGCACTAAATATGCGCTCGGCATCGTCATACATTTTGAGATTGAGATAACAATAACCGCGAAGCACCATCAGATCCAGCCGCTCCTGCTGCAGCTGCGCGCGTTGATCGAGATAGATCAAAGTTTCCTGATAACGCTTGGCGCTGAATGCGGAGAGCGCACGGTTGGCCAGAATTGCAACTTGCAGCTCGGCGGCGCGTTGATGGCTGAGTGGTGCCTTGGCTGCGGCAACGGCTGCGTTGTTGGTGAGCCCCGCGCGCAGATAGGCAAGACTCTGCCCATAAGCGGCATCCTCCCGCATCTTGCCGGCCGGAGCGTCCATCGCCGTTTCGAAGGCTTCAATCGCTTCCATCGGCCGGTTGAGATCCATCAGGCACCAGCCGCGCGATAGAGCGTCCCCCGGCGTGAGAAGCTGGGAATTGATCGTCGTGGAACAGCCGCGAGGCTGGCGTGTGTTGCGCGTTACCGGCGGCGTTCGCCTTTCTGATTGGCTATATTCAATTCCTGAAGAAGAGCCTACGCCTGTCGTATCATTGGTCGTGGATTTTGCGGGCGGGGTGGCAGGAGGCTGCGACAAGGCCGTAGCTGTTTGCGATGCTGCCAGGTTCGGCAACGGCAGCGGCTCAGAGCTGACGGGAACTTGTGGTCTCACCTCGTTGAGCCTGGCAATGCGCTCGGACCGCCCGGCCCAGAGTCTCTGGATCTCCGCCACACCTTGTCGATCGTTCAGTTGATTGCGTGTAACGGCCAGCCCATAGGCCGACGGTTCGTCATCAGGCTTCCAGTTGAGCGCGGTCTCAAACCAGCGTAGCGCGGTTTGCGGCTGGTTCAGCGAGCGCGCAAACCAGCCGAACTGCTGTGCGGTCGGCACGTATTTCTGCGCGATGACTTCGGTGGCGATGCGACTGAGTACAGTCTCGCCAAGAGCGGCCGGCGGCTGCAACGCCATCAGATTGGCTGTCGCCGCGAGGTAGGTCGCCGTCGCGTCCTTGGAGACACCGCGCCATTTATACATGACGTCTTCCGCCTCCTGGGGCCTGCCGTTGGCAATCAGGACCAGCGCAAAGCCCTGCGATGCCGTAGCCGAATCTCCCTTGTCATGAGCGATCCGGAACCATTTTTCCGCGTCGCCGTAGTTCTGGCGGCGCAGATAGTACCAGCCGAGAAGAACGGCATCGGAAGCTAGGCCCTGGCTTTGGGCCACGCGCTCGACCTCCGTCAGATACGTCGGCGCGATGTCCAGTTTCGGATCGTCGTTGCCCTCGGCGACAAACCGACGCGCAAGGTCGGTCCGTATGCTGTCGAATTCACGCCCGCTATTGCCGTCCGGCTTCTCGAGCGCCAGAATATCCTGCATGGGTTGGTAGGGCAGCAGCGCTGCGGCCTTCTGCGCCGTCGCGAGCCTCTCTTGAGGGTTGGCACAGTTCTTCAGGATATAGGCATATGTGTCCTGACCGCGGCTGGCCCGATCCGTTCGGATAAAGGCTTCCGCGACGCGCCATAAAATATCGATATCGCTGCAGGTGAGCAGACTTGGCGTACTGGCGCCAAGCTCGACGACAGTCGCATATTGCTTGAGATCGGAGGCATTGATGAGGCGCGTGCGAGCTTCAGCAACCTCAAGGCGTTCCAGCAGATCCGAAGGCGGCTGCCATCCAGATTCCGCTGCTTGCCGGCCCGTGATCGCCCTGTGCAGCTCGGCATAGCGGCCCTCGGAATAAAGCTGCCACATGGTTTCGAGTTGCTTGTCGCTATTCTGCGGTATGGCCAATGGATCAGTGGGGGGCACCCAGTTCGGATAAAGCGCCTGAAGTCGGGATATTTCAGCTTGAAGCCGCGCCTTGTCGCCACGGCTGGCGAAATAGCGTAGCGCACTTTCGTCGACCTTCGGTGCTGCGGCGGGTTGCGGCGCGCCAGACTGGGGAACGGCCTGGGCGACGACGGCTGGCGTATCGGTGGCGGTTTGGATGGCGGTCGGTGCATTTGGCAGGACCGCGGAAGGAGCGCTCGCCTGGATGCGATCGGCAATAGTTCCCATGTCGGCGGCTGATGCATCGAACGCGATACCGGTTTGCTTGATGTGTGAGATCAGTCCCGACGGCATGTCGGAATGCTGCACCGTTGAGACGCGGAGCTTATCCTCGATCGTCTCACGGTCTCTCACGGTCAAGGCAACTCCTGCTGCCGCGACTGCCAAGGAAACCGTAATTAGAGAGGATTTTATAAACACTCCGGATGCTTCTCCTCGATAAAAGCCAGGCCCAGCAACTGAAGGGTCGACGGGTAATAAAGGGACGGCGCAAACTGACGAACCGATGTGGGCAATTTCGTCCCACTCGTCACACACGCCACAACATCGTTAACAATTCGATAACCGGGCTCTGTCAGCGGCTGCTTCGAACTGCCCGTCGTGAGGTCGATGGTGGCTGGGATATCGCCGTCGACGGTCATGCCTGCTTGCAATCGCATCAGGAGCGCCTTGTCCGATATACCCGCTCGCACCAGATAAAGCGGGATGCGGACGGCATTGTAACCGAATTCTGCGTCAAAACCTGCCGCGGGGCTTGGTTTGGCATGTAGGCTCACCCAGTCCGCCGGCAGTTTTCGCGGTCCGAACTGCATCGAATACAACAGCGAGAGACCGTCGTCCTTCAGTTTTTGCCAATTGTCGGAGGGTGCCAGGACCGCCATGACGGGGAGCGCCTCGTAAACCCAGTACGACGGGTTGATTACCGGACCATCGTCACGATCATCGGCGCCAAAGCCTTCGGCGCCTGGAAGGAGGAGAGTCCGATCGCCGATTTGGACGACGACATGGGAAAGCAGCGCTTGCGCCATATGCGACGCCTCACTCAGATAATCTTTCTTGTCCCATGCAGATCCCGCCAGCGCCAATGCATAGGCGATCAGCATATCGCCATCGGAGGCATTGTTCGTATCTGCCACATGGGGTGTCGTCGCCGGATCCCACTTCCAAGCCGCAAGACCATCGTCGCGCAGGAGTAATTCTGTTCGCGTAAAGTACCAGATCTGTTCGAAATCGGCGGGGCTGTTTGAAAGATAGGCGAGCAACAGGCCGTAGCCTTGGCCTTCGCTATGGCTGATATTGCCGTTTCCATTATCGACAATCCGGCCGCTTGCGTCGAGGAACTTCGCTTTGTAGGCCTCCCAGGCCTGCGGATCGATTGCGGCATGTTGCGCCGCGAGCGGCTGGCTTATCGCTAAGAAGACTATACTGCTTAGAGTGGCCACGATGCGCCAGCGTCTCATCCGCGCCTGCCGATCTTTGCAAGAATGCCCGCCGTCGTTATCCCGATCAGCAACGAGGAGGCGATCAGCAGGAAGGCATAGGACAGGATATTGCTTGAAAGCCAGTTCGCGGCGATCAGGCGATAGTTGGTAAACGACCACGGTTGCGTCGCCACAAAATCGAAGCGGCTTACGGGTACGGTGTCGATCTTTCCGGTCTTGGCGGAATAAACGGTTACGTGACCGGCAATCTGCGACCATCCGCCCAGCGACGTAATAGCATTGGCGCCCGCGCGCAGATCCTTTGCTGAGGGCGCCGCCACGATCGTCCATGTGGCGTTTGTCGTTTCGCCTTCTCCCTGAGCAATCATGAAGCTATTGAAACTCGAAGGCGTGAAGACTTGCTCGGCCCCTGGTATGAATTGCAATGAGCTCGCGGAGATGTCGAAATCGCGATGCATCCAGTCCTGGAACGACTGAAGCTTGAGCTGCAACAGGCTGCCTCCAATTCGCGAGCGCCATTCGTCGACGGTGGCGGCAGTCTCCTGCTGGGTACCTTGCCCGGACAGAGGAGGACGCCATGATGCCTGGCTCGCCGCTGCGATATTCATTTGCGACAATGTCGTTGCCGGTATCTGCGAGATAGGAGCGATGAAGATCGCGTTGCGGTCGCCGGCGCTGCCCGGCGATGCGATAAGGTCGACCGCGATTGGATGGCCCGCAACGATTGCCATTTGGCCCAACAGCGTCGCTGTTGCGGACAGGGTGTCGGGATCGGCCCTGTCGATGAACAATGCCGTGGGGCCGTTGTCGCGGCCATAGGGATAGCCGGTGCCGGCCAGAGCCGCGAGATTGGGGCGCTGTGCGACTCTGGCGAAATCCGGCATCTGAAACGTACTTGTATCGAACAGCGCGAAACGTGCTGTTTTGTCGGCCGTCGTGCCGGGCGCGCAGACTTCGTCGTCATCGGTCAGCAGCATCGCTTCCAATGTGACTGTGTTGAGGCCGGGTTTGAAGTGACGCATTGTCACGCGAATGGGCAGCTTCCGGAAAATACCGCCACCGGGAGATGTAATCGGCTTGGTCGTGGCAATGCTTCCGTTGACGTAGACATCGATATGACTGCCGGGCCGAATGTTCTTGGCATAGGCTGCGTCGAGATAGATGGTCGCCTCGCCGTAGGCGTTGGCATAAAAGTCCGCCGGGACACCTACATTGAAGCTCGCATGGAAGCGGCGACCCGAAAATTCGGTCGTCTCGATACCCAATTGCGAGAATGAAAGGCTCGTGTCCGAAAAGATCAACGGTGCATCCGGGGCGGTCCATCGCTGTGTCACCAGGAGATCGCGACGGATATCCGGAGCCCTGTCGGTGGGCGATACGACGATATCGATCGCGGCAGAAACCGACTGCCACGACGGCCCGCTGATGAGAAGGACCGTCGAACCGGTGCGCGGATCCCGCACGAAGGTTGCAAGAGCGGCATCTTGCGCGGCCGCCGGCATTGGAAATAGCGGTTGCAATTCGGCAGGCGTGCCGACGACGACCGTCATCTTTCCGGGGCCGGCTGGCGGTAAGAACTCCGTGCTGAAGGAGAAGGTCTCATTCGGCATTCCGCTGAGCACTGAAAGCCCCTGTGTCAACCTGAGCAACGGCTTTGTGGTGCCGGGTTGGGCCAGCGCCGGCACCACGAGGTTGAATTCCGTCTTGCCGGCGTCATCGACACCGATGGCACGAATTGCGTCGGTACCCGACGGCCTTTGCGCGCCCTCTTCGGCAAAGCTTAGATAGGTCCGGGCGGGATCGATATCGGACCAGAGCTCATAGGTCGATTGAATATTGCAGTCGGTGCGATGACGCTGCGTCGCTTCGAACGACACAAGATTGGCTCCCGGTTGCAATAGGCCGCGCGGAACGTCGAAGCTGACCGCCGATGGATTGTCGGGCGACCCAATTTGCTGCTGCCCGATCGAGCGGTTGTTGAGAAAGATCGTCAGTTGCGACGCTTCGGGCGCGACGACTACAGCATTTTGATAGGTGAAGTCGAATCTCGCCGGCGCGGCGGCCTGTTCGGGGGTCAGATAGATCGACCACGACTTTCGATCATATTCGCCTTCCAGCCGAAACTTTGCGAAGGGTACGACATATCGCTGAAAACTGGTATTGGCGGTTGTCGCGGCTGCCGTACCAGGTGAGGATGTGCTTTGCGCCGGCGCCGGCGAAACTGCCCGCGGCACGGTCGACGCCGGTGCCTGCGGTCGTTCCCGTGACATGTCAAACGGCAGGGTCTGTGCGGAGGCGAGCGTGGCGACACCAATCGCTAAAATGACAGCTGAAAGGATGGCTTTCATCCGTTACCTGCCTTTGCCCTTTGTTGCTGTGCCTCGCGCTCCGGACGCATGCCACGGAAGAAATAAAGCAGGCCACGGCTCGTCTGATACAATGACAATCCCAGGAACCAGATCGTCCCTCGGATGATGCCGGGATTGCGGCGGCGGCTCTTCTGAAACTGCGTCCATTGATCGGAATTTGCAAATACCAGATCCGCGATTAAGCGATGATCTGAAGCGCTCTTGGGCACATACTGGCACCCGATCGTCGTGATTTCACCCGAAGGATGGATATTGCGAACCATGATCGGCAATGTTTGCATCTCGCCGCCGCCATAAGGTTGGAAACGGAGTATCGCCTCCGTACTGACTGCCATCGGATCAAGCTCCTTGTTGAACACGTTGAGCCGCGCGCCATGAACAGAAACGTCCTCAATCGAAGCCGTATGCCATTTGCCGCCGACGCCGAGTTCACTACGACGGTCGACCCTGATGCGGCGAGAAGAGGATCGTTCGCCACGCTCCGACACGACGCCCAATGCGCAGCCAGCCAGGATCAGGTTAATGAGGTTCCAGCCACCGACGACAAGCGTCACATCCGCCTTATAGGGCTCGGCATAGATGCGATATATCGTGATCAAAAGCGCAATGACTTGCACTGCAAAAATGACGAAGAAGGGTCGACTGATCTCGGAAAGGCGGCTGACTGCAATTGATTCATCCTTGGCCGTGACTTTGAAAGTCGGCTTTCGCGGATTGAAAATCACGGAGATGACGGCAGGCAGCAAATGTACCATCTGTACATATTCATAGAGTTCCGAAATCCATGGCCATCGGAACGAGCCGTAAAGATAGTTCTGCATCATCAAGTTCACGAGCATATAGGCAAGGGTATAGGCGAGGAATTCGCCGCCGGACGCCGTGAATATCTCCAGATCAAAGAACAGGTAGCACAGAGGCGCAAACAGAAAGATGGCGCGCGGGAAGGGGAAAAGCCAGAACAGCGTCGAGGACATGTAGCAGAGGCGCTGCGGCAGGGTAAGCCCGCGCTTCAGCAGTGGAAAGCGGAAACGCAGGATTTGCATCATGCCTTGCGCCCAGCGGCTGCGCTGGCCAATGAAGCTCGCGAATGTCGCAGGCTGCAGCCCGGCAATGAGTGGCTTATCGACATAGATGCTGTTCCAGCCGGCGCCATGCAATGCAAGTGCCGTCTCGCAATCCTCCGTGATGCTGATGCCACTAAACCCACTTTGGGACTCTAGCGCTTTGCGGCTCAACACTGCCGCTGAACCGCAAAAGAACGCTGCGTTCCATTTGTCCAAGCCACGCTGAATGATGCCGTAGAACATCTCATTCTCGCTCGGCATGTTGTCGAAGGTTTGCAGATTGCGCTCAAGCGGATCCGGATTGATGAAGAAATGCGGGGTCTGGACGAGAAAGAGCTTCGGGTCGTCTTCAAAATAACCGACGGTTTCGAGTAGAAAATCACGCGCTGGCGCGTGGTCGGCGTCGAAGACGGCGATCAGGTCGCCGTTCGAGTGCTGGAGGCCATTGTTGAGGTTTCCGGCCTTGGCGTGTTCGTTGCGCTCACGCGTGAGATATTTGACATCGAGCTCCTGGCAAAGCTGCTGGAGCTCGTTGTGACGCGCAATTGCCGCCTGCGATTCCAGCACCTTGGTGGAGCTGCGTTTTTGCAATGTGCCGCCATCGTCGAGCAACCATACTTTGAGTTTATCTGCCGGGTAGTCCATGGTCTTTGCAGAAGCCAATGTATTGGCCAGAAGGTTGATATCTTCATTGTAGGACGGGACGAAAACGTCGACGGAAGGAAACTGCTGCACCCTCGCTGCGCGAGCGGGGCGTGATGGCAGAGGCGTTGCGACGATGAACAAGCTGAGCATCAGCATCGCCACGTTGTACATTTCCGCAAGATAGAGCAGCAAGCCGGGGATGAAATTTTCGGGCTGGTTGACAGGCGGCAGGGTGCTGGTCGTGCGCCAGTAGACATAACGCAGCACGATCGAAGTGCCTAAGGCGAGCGCAACCAACCGCCAGGTGCCCTGGCGTTTCAAGACCTTGATGGCAGCCATGAACGTAACCGCAACCACGCTGGCGATAAGTTGGGTTTGCAGGTTGACCGGTAATGTGATCAGCACGATACCGCATAGGGAAACGGCAGCCCATATCAAGATGCTTCGTGCTATCTGCATCGGTGTTCCTTCAAAAGGTATTCGCCAAGCGCCATCCTGGCGCTCCAAATGACAAAATTCTATTTTATGCAGCTAGCGCTGGCCATTGCGCCGATACAATCCGGTGAGGGTACGATAGTGCTATAGGTCTGGGTCGCTGGTGCTTGAGCTTGTCCTGTTGTCGCCGTCGGCATCGGGATGGTGTTCGTCTGGCCCTGGCCGTGTTGTTCTCCCGGTAACGGCACCCGTGGCCCGATTGCCGGGGGAAGCACTGCGGCTGGTAAGCTTTGCGGCGAGGTGGTGGCCTGGCGGCGAGGCATCACGGTACGCACAGCAGGAGGTGCGGCTTCATAGCCGAGTGGAGTCGCGTTGCTGCGATAGCTGCCCGTATCTGGATAGACAGGATCGCCGGGGCGAGCGAGCACCGCGTCGGCCCCTCGCACGGCTCCGTATGGATTCAGTGCTTCATTCCCGAAGCCACCGGCAATCGTATAGCCGTAGACGGTGCTGAGAAGTTGGCTCTCGCTTGCGCGAGCATCACACAGCCGGAGCCGGATCTGAACCATGCTGAAATTCTGCGATTGTGCTTGCATGGAGCGTCCGGCTCGAATTTGCTGCCAGGCGTAGAGGCAGGTATCTCCCGAACGGCTTTGACCGGAAGCATAACCGAACGGACCGTAAGTATTCTGTACGAAGATCGCGGAGCGGGCGAGCCTGACGCCCGGTGTTGCCCCGGCCAGTTCGCGCGCTATCGCATTTTCGCTGACTGCTTTGTAAGGTGTGCTGCCCAGCCCGGGGTTGTCTCCGGATAGGCCAAGGAATTGTATTTTCAGAAAGTTCTGACCGGCCACTGACGAAGAGGTAGCAAGCGAAATCATCTGCTCCACATCATCCTTGTGCCTCCGCTCGATCACGTTGATGACAGCGGGACCGCCTGGCGGCGGAAATGCCAGCGCTTTTTCGTTCGCAACCGTTTCAGGGCCTGCCGATTGCCGCACACCGCCCGTCGTCGTGCAACCGGTCAGACCAGCCAATGTCAGCAGCGCTATTATTTTCAGTTGGTGCATCTTTGGGTTCGCGGCAATCAGTTATCGTCATATTCATGCGGAAAGCACGCGTGGAGTTTTGAGAGCAAAAGACTCGCGGTCGACGGTTAAGATAGACGCAGCTATGGTTAATCAAGGGTTAACAGGGAGGGGTTAGGCAGAACTTGGAGACCTAGAGTGGCAGTTTCGCACTACTTTATGAGCTGATTCGTTGATTACGGGATGACGCGCCTTTCCGAGGACATGGGGTATGATGTTTTCCGTCATTGAAGGAAGAGAAGCTGAACCATGACGATTGCCCTCAGGGCCGACCGCGTCAGCGCCCCGTGGGTGATCGACGCCCGATCAACGCTGAGCGCTTCCGGATCTATGTCGAAAAGGTGTTGGTGCCGGAGCTTAATCCCGAGGACATCATCGTCATAGACAATCTCGGTTCGCACAAAGCCAAGGCGATCCGCGCCGCCATTCGCAAGGCCGCGCACCGAATGTTCAGCTTTTGGCTTCAATTGAAATCGGGAGCCGAAAGCCCGCCGGTTCAGCCCGTCTTTCGTAACGAGTAGGCGTGCTCAGTTACTGGAGCGCTCACATTGAACTGGCTGATCAACTCGTGCAAAGTGGCGCCTTCGTTGGCCAGCGCCGCTGACGCCGCGCTGGCCTCCTCGACCATGGCTGTGTTCTGTTGAATCGCCGTGGCTCTAGTCGCCACTGGATGAAAGTTCCATGGCAGGTTACGGGCCATCCGGCCGATAGCCCTCAATCGCAAGAATGCCCTTTTTGCTGGGCATGACGCTGGAGCAGAGAACTGGGCGATGATCGCCTCGCTCATCGAGACCTGCAAGCTGAATGCCGTCGAGCCGTTTGCGTATTTGCCGAGTACCCTCACCGCCATCTTGAACGGCCACAAGCAAAGCCAGATTGCGGACTTACTGCCGTGGAATTGGAACAAAGCAGCAGCACCGTGTCCACGAATTGCCGAGCAATGTCGCCGAGCAGTGTATCGCTTTGACCAAAGCTTACGGCTTGCAATGCTCAGCGATCGATCTGATCAGAAAGCCAGATGGATCCTATGTGTTTTTGGAGATCAATCCAAATGGCCAATATGGCTGGCTCGAAGCGTTAACCTCGTTGAAGATCAGCGAAGCTATTGCATACGAGCTCGCACTTTTACGCGCTTGATTTGCATGTGTCCACTTTCGTGGCCTTAACCTTACTGCGGATTGAGAGATCGAACTGTCAAAGCTGATTAGGGCTGCGACGTCGCCAGCCAGATAGAGATGCGACACTGGCACGGTCGGTCAGCCCCCGACCGGACCGGCTGGGCCGGGTTGCAAGGGAAGGGAGGGGGCGGGTGAACCACCAGACGACCTTGCCTTTCGTCCTCGCCGCAATGCCGCCGCCGAAGAGAGCCGCCGCCGCCCCATCAACCGCACCATTGCCGCCGCCGGCCATCTCCTGAAGGGCGCCGAGAGCCAAGCCTCCTCCCGGAAGATGCTCGTCTATCTCCGGCACCCCGAACGGCAGAACGGCTTGTCTGCTTTCATCGCGATGCCTCCACAGCCGCCTTCTCTATCAATCCCGCGACGGGCTCGGGATTCGAAACCATCACAACATGAGAGGCACCTTTGACCACCACGGTATCCTGCGAGTGCGCCCGTGCAGCCATGAAGGCCAAGGCTTTCGGCGGTATATTCTTGTCCGCGTCGCCGTAGATGAACCAGCTTGGGATCTTCTTCCAGGCCGCTTCCGTTTGGGCTTCGTTCAGCGCCGTTTCTTGAATGGGTCTTTGTGTCGCTGCCATGAGCCTGGCTTCGGCTTCAGGAAGGTCGGCGGCGAACTGCTCGTGGAACTTGTCCTGGCGGATGTAGAGATCCTTGCCTCCGCTCGACAGGGCGACCGGCGGCGCGACGGTCGGACCAAGCGTGCTGCCGGGAAATTTGCCGGCGAGTTGCGCTGCGGTCTCGCCCGCATCCGGCGCGAATGCCGCGACATAGACCAGCGCCTTGACGTTTGCATAACCTTCGGCCGCTTGGCTGATAACAGAGCCGCCGTAGGAATGCCCAACGAGGACGACAGGCGATTTGACGGAGCCAAGGATGTCGGCGACGTCGCCGGCGTCATTTTTGACGCCGCGTAACGGATTGGCGACAGCCATAACGGGATAGCCGTCCTTCAACAGGATTTTGACGACGCCGTTCCAGCTCGAGGAATCTGCAAACGCACCGTGAACCAGAACGATGGTGGGTTTGTCGGCCTGCGCATATGCGTTACCGAACGAAGCGCTGGCGATTGCCAAGACTGCAAGCAGTGTTTTCATCTGATATATCCTTCATGGTTGATCGAAATGGCCGGCTGCGGTGGGCGCGCAGGCGATAGGGCCGTCGGATTGCTCCGGCGATTAGCCGCACGTGCTGGTTTCCTGCGGGAAATCCGTGGACAGGCTCAGCTCTCGCCAGAGGCGGAGCTCTTCCAGTTTCGTACGATCGGCTCGCTCGATTGCCTCTATGGCATCGCTACCCAGCGGCAGGCGTAATGGTGGCCGATCCATCGCAGCGACCTCGAGGATAGCCTTTGCGGCCCGCGCCGGGTCGCCGGGTTGACGGCCATTGAAAGCTCGCTGCATACGAGCGGCGGCCCCCACGACCGCGTCGTATTCTGCCCTTCCGTCTTTCAGCAAGGTTGAAGATCCCGCGAAATCGGTCCGGAAGCCCCCCGGCTCGATGACGGTGACCTTGACGCCGATCAAGGACATTTCCTGAGCAAGCACCTCGGAAAAGCCCTCCACACCCCATTTCGCGGTCGAGTACGCAGCGCGACCCGGAGCGCCCATGCGTCCGCCGACCGATGAGAACTGGATGATATGGCCGCGGCGCTGCTCACGCATTATAGGAATGGCGGCCTTGGTCACGATGATCGTCCCGAAGAGGTTTGTCTCCAACTGCCTGCGGAATTCATCAAGATCCGTATCCTCGACTGAATTGACATCGCCGTAACCGGCATTGTTGACGAGCACGTCAAGCCCGCCAAAGCTCTCTATTGCCAAGTGGACTGCCGCTTGAGCGGCGGACGGATCGGTGACATCGAGCGCAGTGACCCGGACAGCTTCACCATGGCGCTCAGTGAGATCGGCCAGTTGCACAGGATCACGCGCCGTTGCGATGAGGCGGTGACCCGCATCCAGGACCGCTTCGGATAAGGCACGGCCGATGCCGCGCGAACTTCCAGTAATCAGCCATCGTTGTGACATGGCCTTTTCCTTTCTAGGCAGCAGCACTGCCGATATATGGGCTACGGCGCGAACCGCGTGAAGACGTAGTCGTGCCCCTGAACGCTCGCCTCATGACAGGCGAAGCAGGTCTGATGCTGAGCCTCATCGACCGGCTTGCCATCGACAAACCGGCCGAAGCCCCATCCGCCGGTGGCAGCGTATTTCTTCGAGTCCTTGACCATCACCTGGACGGTTGTTGCCGCGCCGGGAACGGATGCGGGTTCGAATTCAGGCGATTGCTTCCGCTTCCATGCGAGCTTGACGAGGACCGTGCCATCTGGAAACGGCAGCGTGCCAGCCCAATATGCTTCGATTGCAATCGAATTCCCGACGACTGCGCGAAGCTCGTTCAACGGGCCCGCTTCCAGCGCTGGCGCGACCAGTTCCCACCGCCGGTAGCCGTCGGGGATCGTCACGCCGTAGATCGGCGACGCATTCGTCACGTCCGAACCAGCACCGGCTCCAAGCGCGGCGCCCGCGGCTCCGACCAATGTCGCTGCCAGCCCGGCCAATGCGAGATTAAGGCGTCTCATCATTATGATCCTTCTGTCGAGTGACTAGAACCGGTCGACGTCGATGACCGCCTGGGCGAAGGCCTGAGGTGCCTCCTGCGGCAGGTTGTGACCGATGCCGCCCTTGATAAGCCGGTGCTCATACTTGCCGGCAAATCTCTTGGCGTAGACGCTGGGGTCCGGATGGGGCGCGCCATTGGCATCGCCCTCCATCGTAATCGTGGGCACACTGATCATTGGAGACGTGGCGAGCTTCTTCTCCAGGTCATCGTATTCCGGTTCCCCATCGGCGAGACCGAGCCGCCACCGGTAGTTGTGGATGACAATATCGACATGGTCCGGATTGGCGAAGGCTGCCGCGCTCAGCATGAAAGTGGCGTCGTCGAATTTCCATTGCGGAGAGGCGAGCTGCCAGATGAGCTTGGCGAAATCGACGGTGTTTTTCGCGTAGCCGGCGCGACCACGCTCGGTGACGAAATAGTACTGATACCACCACTGAAACTCGGCCTGCGGCGGCAGTGGAGCTTGGTTCGCCGCTTGGCTGCCGATCAGATAACCACTGACCGATACCATCGCCTTGCAGCGACCCGGCCAGAGCGCGGCGACGATGTTGGCGGTTCGCGCGCCCCAATCGTAGCCGCCGACGACGGCCTTCTGGATGCCGAGGGCATCCATCAACGCGACAACGTCGGCACCGAGCGCTGCCTGCTGGCCATTCCGTGCAGTGGTGTCCGACAAGAAGCGTGTCGTCCCGTAGCCGCGTAGATAGGGCACGATCACGCGGTACCCTGCGTTCGCAAGCAAAGGCGCTACGTCGACATAGCTGTAGATATCATAGGGCCAGCCGTGCAGAAGGATGACCGGCGGTCCGCCCGGAGGGCCGTCCTCGGCATATCCAACGTTGAGCAGACCCGCGTTGATCCGCTTGAGCGAAGCAAATGATGTCCGTCGCTTTATTGCGCCGGAGGTGGCGGCTTGCGTACCGGCACCTTGTGCACTCGCAATGCCAATAGCGCCAAGCTGCGCCGCAGCCAGGGTGGCGGCAGCGATGCCGAACAGATGCCGGCGGTTATGGTCTACTTCTTCCGGAATTCTGACGATGTTCATTGTTTTGGTGTCCTTCGGTGTGCCATTGGCCAGCGATTTGATCAACGATCGACCCAACGGGGCTAAATGACGTTGATCTCGACTTCTATGTTGCCGCGTGTAGCCTTCGAATAGGGGCAGGTCTGATGGGCTGCATCCACGACAGCTCGTGCTAAGTCGCGGTCGAGACCGGGGAGGCTCACATTGAGGCGCGCGCTGAGAAAGTAATCACCCTCGTCGGTGTTGAGATCCACTTCCGCATCGATCGCCAGGCCAGCAGGCAGTGCAACGTTCATCTTGCGAGCGGCGATCGCCATCGCGCCCTCGAAGCAGGCCGACCAGCCGGCGGCGAAAAGCTGTTCCGGATTGGTACCGCCTCCCGTGCCACCGGGCGTCGAGAGCCGAATATCCAGCCTGCCGTCGGAGCTGCGGGAAGCACCATCCCGGCCGCCGGTGGTGCGGACTTTGGCGGTGTAGAGCCGTTTTGCCTGTGCGGTCATATCGTCGTTCCTCATTAACGAAGGTGAGTGCTCGTCAGCGCAGCGACCTAAAGGCCGCGCGAACTTCTTGGGTGAAGATTTCCGGCTGTTCCCACGCCGCGAAATGGCCGCCGTTCTCGGCTTTATTGAAGTAGACGAGGTTGTGGTAACAACGCTTGGCCCAGCTCCGTGGCGCACAATAGATCTCCCCGGGAAACACCGTCACCGCCACGGGAAGCTGAGGGATGTCGACGGCATTGAAGTTGTTCGAATGGTCTTCCCAGTAGATCTGCGCCGCGGATGTTCCGGTTGCGGTGAGCCAGTAGAGGGATATGTCATCGAGCATCTCGTCCTTGGTCAGGACCCTCTCGGGGTGCTTACCGCTGTAGGTCCACTGGGCGAACTTCTCGTAGACCCAGGCAGCCAGGCCGACCGGGGAATCCACCAATGAATACCCAATGGTCTGTGGCCGGGTAACCATCATGGCGGCATAGCCAGAGCTGTCCTTGTAGAAGGTATCCAGAGCATCGAACGCTGCCCGTTCGTCCTCCGTCAGATTGTTCGGAGCTGATCCGCCTGAGGCGAGAATGGCAGCGATTTCCTTCGGCACGGTTCCGGGCATATTGACGTGTATGCCAATCAACCCGGGCACGTTCTGGAGCGCCATGCGATGAGAGATCACCGAACCGCAGTCTCCACCTTGCGAAACATAGCGCTCGTATCCCAGGCGCTTCATGAGGACGGCCCAGGCACGACCAATATGATCGGAGCCCCAACCGGTGGTCGTCGGTTTCCCTGAAAAACCGAAGCCGGGGATGGTGGGTACGACGAGGTGGAACGCATCCTCTGCGGCACCACCATGCGCAGTGGGATCGGTGAGCGGGCCTATGACTTTGAGGAACTCAAGGATCGAGCCAGGCCAGCCATGCGTCATGATCATTGGCATAGCCTTCTCATGCGGAGAATGGACGTGGATGAAGTGAATGTCGAGGCCGTCAATCTCTGTGACGAACATCGGTAGCGTATTCAGCCTGGCCTCGATCTTTCGCCAGTCGTAGTCGGTCATCCAGTAGCTGACGAGGTCCTGGAGTGTCGCCAGTTGCACGCCCTGAGACTGATCCGGGACCGTCTCGCGACCGGGCCAACGCGCTGCGGCCAGACGTCGACGTAAATCGACGATTGCTTCGTCTGGAATGTTGACCTGGAAGGGGCGTAAAGCCTCATTATCGACCGCACTGCTCGCCTTCGCAGGAAGCAAGCCGAGCGCGCCTGCAGCCAATGATCCGGCAAGCAGGTGGCGCCGCGTGAGTGACAGGGACAGGGTGGACATGGTCATTCTCTCCTTGGGCCGGCAGAGTGGGGCTGCTTCGACACATAAAGAAGGATCGCCTGACGAGCCCGTTATGCGTTATGAGGGATTGTTAGCGTTCATTGGCAGAGAGAAGTTTTGGAAGCTGGCAGCCACCATGTTTTTCTTGCAGGTCCTCAACGGCGCGAGAAACCATCGTTCATGCAAGACGCGACATGGTGGGATCTTGAGTGGGATATTGTTCCAGACCTCCACAAGTCGCAAAGGATGACGGCATGCCGCAGTCGGTGAGCGAGACGATCTCGTTTGGTGCCTTCTCCTTGAATGCAAATGAACGGCTTCTGCTTCGCGATGGGGCGCCTGTGGAACTCGGCAGTCGCGCGTTCGACATCCTGGTCGTTTTGACCGGAAGCCCGAATGAAGTCGTCAGCAAGAAAGAACTACTGAATCGTGTATGGCCCGACGTGACCGTAGAGGAAGGCAGTTTGCGGTTTCACATCGCCAATCTGCGCAAGGCATTGGGCGATGGGAAGGCGAGATATATCTCGACCCTGTCCGGGCGGGGCTACTGCTTTGTGGCTCCGATCCAGCGGTCGAGCCACGGGGATGATGTCCTAGGGGAGATCGCCGCCAGTTTCCCAAAGGCCAATTTGCCGGGCCGGCTCGTTCGCATGGTGGGGCGGGCCGACGACATTGCAGCTCTCTCCGCTCTGCTGGCCGAGAAGCGGTTTGTGACCATCGTCGGCACGGGCGGGATCGGCAAGACGACCGTTGCTGTAGCGGCAGGCCATGATCTCCTCCGATCCTTCGACGGCGCCGTGCATTTCGTCGATCTTGGCGCATTGGGCGATCCTTGCCAGGTTGCGGCGACCGTAACCTCAACTCTCGGGGTTTCGTTTCAGTCCGAAGACCTCGTCTCGGCCCTGGGTACCTATCTGTCGGACAAGCGAATTCTCCTTATCCTCGACACCTGCGAGCATGTCATCGAAGCAGTGGCGGATCTCGCCTGCCGCATCTTTTCCGCTGCGCCTCAGGTTCACCTGCTTGCGACGAGCCGCGAGCCGCTCAATGTCGAGGGCGAACACGTCTATAAATTGGCGCCGCTCGCCTGCCCACCGGACAGGCCGGGTCTTACCGCCACTCTGGCGCAGGGCTTCCCTGCGATCCAACTGTTTATGGAACGGGCCGCCGCTGGTGGGGCTCACCTCGACTTGGACGAAGCGGATGCCGCGGTCGTGGCCGCCATTTGCCGAAAACTTGATGGGGTACCGCTCGCGATTGAGTTGGCGGCTGGACGGGTCGCAAGCCATGGTATTCAGAAGACGGCCACTCTCCTTAATGAACGCCTGTCTTTGCTCTGGACTGGACAGCGAACCGCGCCGCCGCGCCAGAGGACTCTCCAGGCCACGCTCGACTGGAGCTCCAGTCTGCTATCGGAATTCGAGCGGCAGCTGCTTCGCCGTCTTGCGGTGTTCGTCGGCCACTTCCCGATCGATGCCGCGCTCGCCGTAGTGACGAACGCCAGCATCGACGAGACGATGGTTTTCGGGGCATTCGACAACCTTGTCGCTAAGTCGATGGTCGCGACACGGCCCGCCGGAGCGACGATGCGCTATCGGCTGCTGGACACCACGCGCGCCTACGTCCTTCAACTCGATGTCGAGGAAGCCGAGTTTGTCGACCTGGCCGCGCGTCACGCGATCTATTATATGCGGTGGCTCAGAGAGACCGGGACCGAATGGCCGACTCTGTCGAGCGGGGCGCAACGGGCGCTGTACCTCGACGGTATTGCTAACGCGCGCGCGGCCTTGGATTGGTGTTTTGGCTCTGCCGGAAACACGAAATTCGGCATTCGCCTTGCCGCTGCTGCAGCTCCTGTCTTTCTGTCGATGTCCTTGCTGAGCGAATGCCATCGCTGGACAGCCAAGGCCATAGAAACTCTCAACGATGCCACGCGCGGCGGACGAGAGGAGATGCAGCTCCAGTCAGCGATGGGAGTCTCGCTGATGTTCACCCACGGAGGCAGAGATGCCGCGCGCGTGGCATTGGAAAGAAGCCTGGCAATTGCGGAGGAGCGTGGCGACGGACTAGACCAGCTTCAGGTTCTCGGTCCCCTCCAGATGTTTCACCTACGCACTGGAGAATTCAGGATCGCCCTGCATTATGCGGAGCGCTGTTCCACACTGGCCGAAGCCCTGGAAGATTGCGGCTCCGCGACGTTGGCCTACTCCCTCATGGGTATTTCGCTCCACCTCAATGGTGAATTCGGCCGCGCCCGGACCGCGCTGGAAGCTGCGTTACGGACCGGACCGCGATCCAATCAAACCACGACCAATTATCTCGGCTTCGACGGGAGGATTCTGGCCGGCGCGATACTCGCCAGGACTCTGTGGCTGCAAGGGCTTTCCAACCAAGCGGTCGAGCTTGCATCGCGGACGATTGCGGACGCAGAAACTCTTGACCATCCTCTCACTCTGTCCATCGCGTTGGTCTGGGTCGTATCGCTATTCCTATGGGTCTGCGATCTCGAACGTGCGGACAAATACACGGATCGTCTTCTCTCAACTGCCGAACTCCACTCGCTACGCCCTTATCTCGCGGTCGGCCGCGGTTTTATGGGCGAGCTGGCCATTCGTAGAGGTGACATCGACAATGGCATCGTCAGCTTGCAGCATTGCATTCGTGATCTCCACAAAGCACCCTACGAGCTGCTCAGCACGCCGCTCATACTCTCGCTTCTTGAAGGCTTGGCAGTCGCTGGCCGGGTCACCGAAGCGTTGACGCTCGTGGACGAGACCATACAGTCAGTCGAGGCGAACGGTGATTTGTGCTACATGGCGGAGTTGCTTCGCGTTAAAGGCGGCCTTGTGCTTGCGGCATCGCAATCCAACAGCAACGACGTGGCAAATTGCCTGACACGGTCGCTTGAGATCAGCCGCCGCCAGGGCGCGCGGGCTTGGGAGTTGCGCACCACAACCGACCTCGCGGCGCTCCTGGCCGCTCGTGATGAAAGCGAGAGTGCTCGAGGACTTCTTCAACCCGTGTTCGAACAGTTCGCGAAAGATCCAGACTCTGCCGATCTGAAGGCTGCGGCTCGCCTGCTTACAACATTGGGTTGGTTTGGCGCCATGGATTAGCTCATCCACCGGAGAAGACCGGCAACTATAGCGCGACGATCAGGGGTTCTTCCGCATATTTGGTGCAGGAGGATTCACGTGCAGCGCGAATACGGTCATAGATTCGGAATCGTAGTCTATGCAGTGATTTGCTCGTGCTTGAATTTTTCAACTCGTTGCTTCCGGAGAATTTTGAGGTCGTGGAGATCGTGCGCCAATGTGGGGCCGTCGTTATTTCGGCGCGGTCGATTTCGGCCTCGTCCAATTGTCCCACTTGCGACCGGTCCAGCGGACGCGTTCACAGTCATTACCTGCGCCGGCTTGCCGATCTGCCTTTCCAGGATCAAGCCGCGGCGATCCGCCTTCACGCCAGGCGTTTTCGTTATGTCGATAGACAATGCGTCACGCGTATCTTCACCGAACGATTTCCGGGATTGGTTTCGGCCAAGGCCCGTCGAACCAATCGCCTTAGAGCGGCGCAGACAGCGGTCGGACTTACGGCAGGAGGCGCAACCAGCCTGCCTCCCTGAATGAAGCCGGAAAACTCTAGCCTCAGCTGGTCCAGAGTTGGGGGCGGTTCACATGGGCGCCATCGCAAGTCGACTATAGTTTGCTTACTTGAGATGAAGCAGCCTGACAATTTGCTCGTCCGATTGATCGTCCAAGCAAACAAAGCTCACTGCTCTCGTGGCTCTTTCATCATCATCTTCGACCTCGACCTTCCAAACAGGCAGGAAACCGCGACTGGTCGGCAGCAGACCCAGCTTCCTGTCTACGCCGTCGTCCACCGATGAAGAAAACTCGTCAATGAGCGCGTTGATCTTGTGCGTCAACATCGCCAACTTCTCATCATAGAGAGGGGAAGTTTCCCCTAACATGGCAAGGCGGACAGACGAGGTCGCTTCGCCGTCTGCCCCAAAAATCCGAATGCAGCTTAGTCCCCGACCAGTGCAGACAAGATGCCCACTGTCAGGGTCTATGTAACTCTTTCGAAACGATACCATCGGCAACCTCATTGGTTGAAGGCGATTAAACGATACATTTATCTGTCGAAGGAAGGTGTCATTTACTCACCGTAGCGTGCATAAAGCTGCAGCGGATACTGCCCTTCCGCGAAGCGTTCGTCTTCTCTCTCTGGGCCGTGGTTTCTCACTCCGCGCCGCATCACGACTTTGTGATCGTTCGCACGCATGCGATCAGAGCCACTTTTTGTTACGCTGGGTTGAATTGGGGCACAGAGCCGCATGTCGACCGCATCAGCAAGTCAATAGAGCATGATGACCTGGTCGACAGACGATGTCGCGCCAGCGGAACGGTTCGATTATTGGCGGGACTCGATTTGCGCCGCTTTTGACCCGATGGCCCCAGAACTGCAGCGCAATAGCCGGGCGACATTCAAGGGACAGATCTCCGCCTGGCAACTCGGTGAGTCCGCTCTTATGGAGATAAAGGCCGAGCACCATGACACGGGACGCTC
>Ga0136846_1214098_pt1 | contig 28664 bp, 23 predicted proteins | sample HopSoiMetagenom2_FD_96841 | JGI IMG/M metagenome (GOLD analysis project Ga0136846, IMG submission 96841) | Grasslands soil microbial communities from Hopland, California, USA - 2 Assembly 2016 (version 4) | ecosystem: Environmental > Terrestrial > Soil > Grasslands | place: USA: Hopland... | reverse complement strand
TTCACCAGCCCGCTGCGGCGGGCCAGCGGCGAAGGTCCCTCACCTCCACTCGAATCAACAGCGCCTCGCGGCGCACCCCGCGATCATGAAACGCGACCGCGACAAGCTAACCGGCATTGCCCCTTGACCCGCAGCGCCGGCCCGCCCGGTGTTTAGCAGGAACGCCGGACACGGGTCAACGTAGGCACGACCATGGGGGACGTGGCGATATACACGTCCGAAGCGCGGCGACGTGCTCGTATTCGGCCCGGGTAATGGTCTGGCCGCGGGAGTTGGCGGAATCCTCGATAAGTTAGGTGGACCGGGTGCTGCGCGAGTGGACGAACGCCTTGACATTGACGTTGCCGAACTCAGTCACGGAGGCGTTCGGCATTTTCTCGGTCAGTTCGCGCAACCGTGCCGGGGAGGGATCCACTCCACCCGCGAGCCGTTCACCTGGTACACCACTGCCGTTCCGCTCTCCTGGGACAGGCCCTTCCGGTCCGTACCGGCGCTGGCGACACGCGGGAGCCGCACGCATACCGGGCCAGCACGATTTAGTGGAGCGTCCCCAGAATCGACACGATTATTACGCTAGTGCCAATCCTTTGCTGGCAGGCGCATTGTCAGTCGCAACGCGATATAGTATAGATTTCCTTGAACCGCGCATCAATGGTCCGGACGCCCTGGTTTGGACCAATAACATGGACCAATTTGCGGACCTGAGTGACGGCGGCGGGGGCCGTGCCGTTCTGTGCGCCTGACCCCGGTGCCACGGCGGCCCGGGCTGGCGAGAGGGAAAGAATGCGTACATCCCTCTCCCGGACGGCGTCCGGTGCAGCGACAGCGGCGGTCGGCACGCTGGCTTTGGGGGGCGCCTTCGTCATCCCGCTGAAGGACCACACCACGCTGTCGGTCGTGGCGGCGAGGAACGTCATCAAGGACGCCATCGGCGGCACGCTCCAGTCGGCAAGACCCGCCTCGGCCAGCGGGTCGTCGAGCTCGATCGCGTGGACGGCCGGCACCTGGCAGATGGCAGGCAGCTGGTACCGGTGCGGGCCGAGCTCACCGACCGGGCGGGCACGGTCCGTTCTGGGTGCGGCCGCGGGTCACTGCACGGTACGAACTGATGTCCACCGGTACCGAGCGGCTGCGGCCCACGCACAGCGGAGTCGTCACCGTCAAGGTGATCCGCCAGGTCCGGGCGGGGCGAGGCAGGTGCTCAGCCTGGAAGAGGCCGGTCTCGCCCCGCGCGGCGGACGGTTGCGGGAGCATCCTGAACAGATGGCCACCGAGGCTGACGAGGTGCCGCTGTTCACCGTTGGCCGGCTCCGGGTCATGGACGTGACCCCGAGGCGGCGCCGGGCGCGTTCATGCGAGCGGATGGTGGCCGCGGTGAAGGCGGTGCCGGCTGGCCAGAACCCGGTGGAGGACGAGGTGCTCCACGGCCTGTCGACGGAGCAGGCCACCGCCCTGGCGGCCGACCCTTCCCGGGATCAGGCCGAGGTGGCCGCGTTGCACGTCATCGCCGGGCGCGACACCCCGGCCGTCGCCCGCAAGCCGGGCGAGTCACCCGGGGCGGTGCGTGTGGCCGCGCGCCGCGGCCCGCGGTCCTGGCCGCGGGCCGGGAACCCTTCTCGGGCCGGGTCAGTCGCTGCCGGGACCCTGGTCGCGGACCTGCTCGACGTGACGCAGGGCGTCGCGCAGCCGGGCCAGCCAGGCGTCGGCGTTCTCCCCGGTCAGTCGTACGCACCAGGCCAGCGCGTCGCTGCGGCTACGGGCCACGCCCGCCTCGACCAGCGTGTCGAGGACCCGCCGCTCGGACTGGCGCAGCCTGGTCATGACCGGAACCGACAGCGTGGTGAACATCTCGGTCACGCCCGCGCAGGTGACACCCCAGGAGACCTTGCGCCGGAACTTGTGCTCGGCCTCCCGTGCGATCTCGATCCGGCGGCTCCTGGTCTCCTCGCGGAACCGGCGGATCCGCCCCTCGGCGGCCGCGGCCCGCTCGGCGTCCGACGCACCAGCCGTCTCCGGGTCGGGGAGCGTCCCCACGATCGTGATCTCCTCGCGGTCCGCCTGGATCTCCGCCGCCGCCGTGAACCAGTCGCCTGGCAGCCGCCCGCTGAACCAGCCGCGCAGTTCCTCGGTGCTTCCCCGGCCCGTGCTTGCCTTATCTGCGCCCATGTCATCCGTCCCCGAGTTCTCGCCGCTGGCGTTCGTATCGCTGTCCGTTCCGGCCGCGTCGCCCGCGGGCCCGGAGTCTTCTTGCGCTGTACTCATGTAATTATGATTACACCTTGACTGTCGCAACGGCCAGTTCCTTGTCTACGCCCCCAGCTGAAATCCTGACGGACCCGTGATGCCCCGCTGTCCTCTTGAACCTCACTAGCCCCGCGCTAGATTCAGTGGTTGTGGCGCCCTACCCGATAGAAAGGGTAGAACGCCACAACCACTGAAATGTGAAGAGGCCCGGAAGGCTTCGGAGCGGGTCTAGGCAGGCGTCAGCCGACTCGGCGCTCAGGGTAGCGGCACCGGCCTGAGGCTCGGAGCAAAGCTGAGGCTCAGAGCCGACCTGAGGCCCGGAGCCGACGAGGAGTGCTCAGGGGCAGGCGGACGGCGCGGTCAGGCCGAGGACGGCGCGGTCAGGCCGAGGGCGGGGTGGTGTGCTCAGGCTAGAGGCCGGAGGCGACGCTGGAGGCGACGTGAGGGTAGACGCGGATCGCGCCGGCGAACTCGGAGCCGAAGCTGGCCGGGACGATCTCGACATCCATGCCGGGCTGGGGAGCCTGGATCATCCAGCCGTTGCCCAGGTAGATAGCCACGTGCGAGATGTAGCCGGGATCGGTGGGGTCGGTGTGGTAGAAGAGCAGGTCACCGGGCTCCAGCTGGGTGGCGGGGACGGCCAGGCCGGCCCGGGCCTGGTCGGCAGCGACCCGCGGCATGGTGATGCCGGCCTGGGCGAACGACCACTGGACGAGGCCCGAGCAGTCGAACGAGCTGGGCCCGCTGGCACCCCACACGTACGGCAGGCCGCGCCTGCTCTCGGCGGCCCGCAGCGCCGCGGTCAGCTCGGCCGCGGTCACCGCGCCACTGCTGGTCGCTGCGCTCGGCGCGGTCCCGACCGGGGAAGCTGTGTCGGACCGGGTCACCTCGGTGACCAGCGCCTCGACGCCCGCTCCCTTGGGCAGGACGGCCTTGATCTTGGCGGTGAGCGAGGCCACGCTGGACGGCGCCGCGCTGACGATAATCGCGTTGCCGGCCGGCACTCCGAGTGACCGGGCGACCGAGTCTGACACCACGGCGTCCACGCCGCCGATGCCGACCGTGCCGAACGCGACCACCGGCAGGCGTTCGGTCTGGTGGCCGGCCACGGTGACCCGGCCGCCCAGAGACAGCTTGTCCAGGGTGCCCATGGTGTACGACACGGCGACGCCGCCTCTGGCCACCCCCTGCCACAGCCGGCTGGAGGCCGCCATCGACGGGGAGGCATAGCCGCGGAAGCGGGACGGGTTGACGCCGAGCACCGCCGTGTAGGCGCCGTTGATCTGGATCTTGGCGGCCTCGATCGGCTCGGCGCCGGTGACCCCGGGCTGCCCGGACACCGCCGCCAGGACCTTGTGGGACAGCGAGAATGGCGCCACGACCAGCAGCCCCGCCTGCTTGAGGCCGCTCAGCGGGGCGACGCTCGGAGACTTGGCGGGCTGGCTCGAGCCGACGGCCTGGGTGTCCGCACTGACGGTGCCGCCGGGTGCGGTGGTGCGGGGTGCGGTGGTGCTGCCAGGGGCGGTTCGGCCCGGTGGCGTGGTGACCGTGGTTTTGGCTACGGGGACAGCGAGGGGCTGGCCGCTGCCGTCGGCGTTGCCGCCCAGCATCGGCACCACGGGACTGGTGCTTGCGGTGGGCGCGGGACGGGACTGCGGGACCGCGGGGGCCTGGCCGTCTACGGCGGCGGGCTTGCCGCCCATTGTGGCCAGCACGACGCCGGTGCTCGCCCCGGCCAGGGCCAGCACGCTGATGATGACGGGAACTATCCGCCTGCTTCGGGCGGGCGATCCCGGTGCGGTACGCAAGAGACGCCGCCAGAGGCGGCGTACGGCGTCCGCGAGCGAAGGCATCGATCCCAACATATCCCCCCCGTACAAGGTACCGGGAAGAGGGCGGGTCGTACGAAATGCCGCGGTAGGGATAAACAGGCCACGCCGCGCACGGCCACAGCTGCGGGAAGGCCACCAGTGCACCGCGGAGGCCGGAGCGGGACGGGAGGCACGAGCGGTCGGCAGGCACGAGCGGGACGGGAGGCCGGAGCGGATCAGGCGGGCTCGGCTAGCACTGCGCGGAGCTGCTCGGGGGTGGTTACCGGGGCCTGGCAGGTGAACTGGCGGCAGACGTAGGCGGCCGGGGCGCCGTCCACCAGGCCGCGCCCGTCGAGCAGCGGGACGCCGCCGTCGGCGGCGTCGCCGGCGCCGAGCGGCTGGCTGCCGTCGCCCAGGGCGAGCACGGCGCCGGGCGGGGCGGCGTGCAGCGCCGTCTGGTGCAGTGCGCGGGTCCGGCCGTCATCCAAGGCGCCCACCACGGCGATCTCGGCCGGGCCGGACAGGATGGCCTCGGCCACCGACAGGCCCGCGCCCGCGGCCCGCGGGTACCGGGCGGCGATGCCGGGGAGCACGCCGAGGGCGCCGACGGCCGCCTCCCGGTGCCGGGCCGAGCCGGTCAGCGCCGCGTAGCTGAGCAGTGCGCCCGCCAGGGCGAAGGTGCCGGACGGGGTGGCGTTGTCGGCCGGGTCGGCCGGGCGGAAGATCAGCGCCTCACCGCCGGCGGCCGTGTCGTAGAAGCCGCCCGCGCCGTCGCCGAACGAGCCGAGCGCGACCTCGAGCAGGTCCGCGGCCAGCCGCAGCCAGCGCGCCTCGCCGGTCACTCCGGACAGGGTGAGGAATCCTTCCGCGACGCAGGCGTAGTCCTCAAGGGTCCCCGCGGTGTCCCCGGCCTTCCCGTCGCGGGAGGTGCGGATCAGCCGCCCATCGGCCAGGTGCTCCCCCGACGGCTCCGGGCCCGACGGCTGCGGGCCCGGCGGCTGCGAGCCAGGCAGATGCAGGCCGGCCAGCAGGCCGGCCGCGTCGCGGGCGGCCGCGGTGAGATCCGGGCGCGCCAGCAGCAGGCCGCACTCGGCCAGCGCCGAGATGGCCATCCCGTTCCAGGCCGCGACCACCTTGTCGTCGCGACCCGGGCGGACGCGGGTGCCGCGCGCGGCCAGCAGGGCGTCGCTGACCCGGGCGAGGCGCTCCGGATCAGCGGGCTCGGTCAGGCGCTGGAGGACCGAGGCCCCGTGCTCGAACGTGCCGTCCTCGGTCACGGAGAACGCGGCGGCCGCGAACTCGCCGTCCTCGGGGCCGAGGACGGCCCGCAGCTCGTCGGGCCGCCAGACGTAGAACTTGCCCTCCTCGCCCTCGCTATCGGCGTCCAGCGACGACGCGAGCCCGCCCTCAGCGGTCCGCAGCTCGCGCAGCATCCAGTCGCAGGTCTGCCCGGCCACCCGGGCGGCCAGGGCCGAGCCGGTGCGCCGCCACAGGTGCGCGTAGACCCGGGCGAGCAGGGCGTTGTCGTAGAGCATCTTCTCGAAGTGCGGGACGACCCAGCCCGCGTCGACCGAGTAACGGGCGAACCCGCCGCCGAGCTGGTCGTACATACCGCCGCGGGCCATCGCCTCGCAGGTGCCCTCGGCCATCGCCAGCGCGTCGGCGTCCGCCGTGCGCTCGTGGTGGCGGAGCAGGAACTCCAGCACCATCGACGGCGGGAACTTCGGCGCGCCGCCGAACCCGCCCCAGGCCGCGTCGTAGTCGCGGCGCAGTCCCTCCACCGCCGCGGCCGCCGACTGACCGAGCTGGGGCGAGCTGGCCTCGCCGCGCAGGGACTGGGCGGTGGCCGCCGCGTTCTCGGCCAGCGCCCCGGCGATCTGGGTGGCCCGGTCGATCACGTCGTCGTGGTGATCACGCCAGGCCCGGGACAGGTCGGTGACCAGCTGCTGGAAGTACGGCCGGGGCAGGTAGGTGCCGCAGAAGAACGGCTCCTTGGCCGGCGTCATGACCACCGTCATCGGCCAGCCGCCCTGGCCGGTCATGGCCTGGGTCGCGGTCATGTAGACCGCGTCCACGTCGGGCCGTTCCTCCCGGTCCACCTTGACCGCGACCATGTGCTCGTTCAGCAGTGCCGCCGTCGCGGGATCCTCGAACGACTCGTGGGCCATAACGTGGCACCAGTGGCAGGCGGCATAGCCCACCGAGAGCAGGACCGGGACGTCCCGCCGGGCCGCCTCGGCGAAGGCCTCGTCGCACCAGGGCCACCAGTCCACTGGGTTGTCCGCGTGCTGGAGCAGGTAGGGACTGGTCGAATTCCGCAGCCGGTTCACTACTTCACAGTACTGACCCGGCGCGGGGGTGAGAGGCGGGGGGACTGCCCAGGGCAGGGCGGCGGCCTTAACGCCGGGAGGCGGTGAAGTTGTCGAACTCCGCTCCGGCGGTCGAGCTGGCGTCGGAGATCGACTCGACGTACAGCCCCAGGTAGCCCTTGGTGTACGGGTGGTCGTGGTCGGTGTAGTCGACCAGCTTCTTGCCGTTCAGCCAGAGCTCGAGGTGAACGGCCTGGCCGCCGTTGACGGTCCGGCACACGGCCCGCAGCCGGTCCGGGGTGCTCGGGTTCAGCGTGGCCGGGACCGGGTCGGGGCTGTCCGAGACCTCGGCGCCGCCGCCCGTCCACTTCTGGATAGCCACGGCATTGTCCTCGACGAGGAAGGCGTAGACGTCGCCGCCGCCGTTGGACCGGATCGCGATACCGAGGCCGTAACCCTGAGGAGCGCCCGAGAGCTTGTGCACGTCAACGGTGGCGCTCAGGTTCAGCGGCGTCAGCCCGGCCAGGCCGTGCGCCGCGTTCATCGGGCGGGCGATCTCGCTCACGCCGTTCGCCCCGGTCACGCTCAGCCGGTAGGTGCTCCCGGTGTAGGCGCCGGCGTTCTGGTGCGCGTCATCGGTCCAGCCGTTCGCCTGGCTCGAGAAGTCGTCCGCGAGGACCACGGCCGCCGAACCGCCGCCGGCCGGGGAAGCCGAGCTCGTGGCCTTGGGCACGGTGCTGCCGCGCTGCGAGGACACGGGGGAGGCCGCCGACGACGACGTGGACGCTGGCGGCCCGGGGTGGCCGCCGGGGGCCTGGAAGACGAAAAACGCAGCCGCCGCGATGACGACGACCCCGGCCGTGGACAAGACGATGGCCCGGGTTCCGAAGCGCCGCCCCGGCGGCATCGGCTTGGTCGCGTACGGCAGCGGCGCGGGGACCGGCGTCGCGGCCGCGGGCGCCCCGGGGAAGGTGCCCGCGCCGGGGGCCGGGGCCAGCTGCGTGGACTGGCGCTCGGCGATGCTCTGGTCGAGGATCCGCAGCAGCTGGCCGCTCTCGGCGTCGAAGTTGCTCATGCTGATCGCGAAGGCCGGCTGGCCCGCCATGCTGGCCAGGCTGGGCGGCAGCTCCCCGTGCATCGGCATCCGCGCCCCGTCGATGGTCACCGGGATGACCAGGGTGCCGCGGGCCAGGGCCGCTTCCAGGGCCACGCGGACGTAGTCGTTCGGGTCGTGCAGGCCCTCGCCGGTGACCGCCATCCAGTGCGGGCCGATCATCAGGACGAGCACGTCGCACGAGGCGACCGCGGCACCGATCGCCTGGGGGAGGTTACCCCCGTACGGAGCCGGGTCCACGTCCTTGATGACCTGCCGCTGGCCGAAATGCTCGGTCAGCCGGTTGGAGATCCAACTAGCCGCCTGCGCCGTATCGGCCCGCCGGTAGCTGATGAAGACGCGTCCCGCCACCCTGACACCCCCCGGAACGAATGACCTCTATGTCGTCAGTGTCCCGCTAGCACAGGCCGAGAACACGAGGATGATCATCGTAACGACCGGGCGGCCAGCCGGAAGGTATTTCCCGATTTGCCGCGCCCCCAGCTCCAGGCCTGGCCGGCCAGGAAGAACGCGGCGCCGATAACGCCGACGAAGAAACCGAGCGGCCAGTTGGACTGATACGAGGCCGCGATGGCGGCCCAGACCGTGACCAGCGCGATGACCACGGACAGGGCGATCGCGAGGCCCGGGCGGGCGGTCAGCGACCGGGCCGCGGCGGCCGGGCCGATCATCAGGCTGAACATCAGCAGGGCGCCCACCACGGGCACCGTCATGCTGGTCGCCAGGGCCATCACGAGCAGGAACACGAGTTCCATCCGGCGCGGCGGCACGCCGCGCGCCTCGGCGACCTCGGGCAGCGCCGAGGACAGCAGCAGCGGCCGGAACATGAACACGATCACGGCCACCGACACCGCGCCGAGGATGGCGATGGGCAGCACCTCGGACGCGCTGATCCCGAAGACCTCACCGAACAGCAGCGAGTACGCCTCCTGCGCGTACTGGGTGCTCCAGCTCACGAACAGGGCGCCCACGCCGAGCATCAGCACGAACGTCAGGGCGGTGGCCACGTCGGACCGGGCCCGGCGGCTGAGGCCGGCGATGCCCAGCGCGCCCGCGGCCGAGAACACGGCCAGCCCCACGAACGGGTTGAGCCCGAGCAGGGCGGCCCCGGCCGCGCCGGCGAAGGCGCCGTTGGGGATGGCGTGCGCCGCGAACGTCGACCCGCGCAGCACGGCGAAGAACCCGGTTACCCCGGCGATCACCGCCACGGCAGTGCCCGCGAACCAGGTATTCAGCATAAAGCTACTGAACATGCGTGCTCCGGTTCGTCCGGCACCGCGACCGGACGGCCGCCCGGGCGCAGGTAGCTGACCAGGTAGGCGCCAGTGATGAGGGTGACCACGAAGAAGCTGACCGGCCAGCCGCGGCCCGCGGGGGGCCAGTAGTAGCTGTCGTAGGCCAGCAGGATGCCGAGCCAGGTGGCCGCCACCCCGATGCCCGCCGCCACGGCTGCCGCCCGGACCGGTCCCTTCGCGACCCGCAGCGCGGTCGCGGCCGGCCCGATGAGCAGCGCGGTGCTCAGCACCGCCCCGATGATCACGGCGGACAGCGCTACCGAGACGGCCAGCGCCATCAGGTAGGCCGCGCCCACCGCGCGGACCGGCACGCCGCGGGCGGCCGCCAGGTCCGGGCTGAGCGCGCTCAGCAGCAGCACCCGGGCCAGCACCACCACCGTGACCAGCGCCAGCAGCGCGGAGATGATCAGGACCGGCACCGTCGACGGGGTCAGCACGAACATGGAGCCGAACAAGATGGTGAACGACGCCCCGGTCGTGGTGCTGTACTGGGTGCCCAGGTAGAGGAAGAGCGCGGCCAGGCCGAGGGCGGCGCCGAGCACCACGCCGGTGGCCACGTCCCGGCCGCGGCGGCGCTGGAGGCCGATCAGCTCCATGAACGCGGCCGCGCCGGCGCCGAAGGCCAGGTAGCCCCAGAACTGGTTGATGCCGATCAGGAACGCGCCGGACCCGCCGGTGGTGGCGATGTCGGCCAGCGAGTGGCCGGCGAACGACTGGCCGCGGGTCACCGTGAACACGCCCACGACGGCGGAAGTGACGGCGATGACGGTCCCGACCGCCAGCGCGATGCGCACCGGGCCGCTGCCGAAGAAACCCGGCTCGATGATGTACCTGAACACGGTGTTCACCGGGCGGTCAGCCCACGACGCTGGCGTCGGCGGCGGCGCCGTCGTGCTCCGGATCGGTACCCTCCGGGGCGGCCACCACCAGGACCCGCCCGTGCACCCGGATCACGTCGACGTGCTGCCCGTACAGCCGGGACAGCACCTCGGTGGTGACCACATCCTCGGTGCGGCCCACCGCGACCCGGCCCCCGGCCACGTAGGCGATCCGGTCCATCACCGGCATCAGCGGGTTCATGTCGTGCGCCGACAGCAGCACCGCGATCCCCTCGGCTTTGGCCAGCCGGGCCAGCACCGACACGATCCCCTGCTCGCCGGAGATGTCCAGGTTGGCCAGCGGCTCGTCGAGCAGCAGCAGCCGGGGGCGGCCGATCAGCGCGTGCGCGATCATGACCCGCTGCTGCTCGCCGCCGGACAGCTCGCCGATCCGGGCGTCGGCGAAGCGCCGCGCGCCGACCGCGGTCAGCATGTCGTCGACGAGCTCGCGGCGGGCCCGGGACGGCAGCCGGACGCCGAACTTGTGCCCGTCGACGCCGAGCGAGACCACGTCCCTGACCCGCAGCGGCGTATCCGGCTCGATGCCCAGCTTCTGCGGCACGTAGCCGGTCGAGGCGTCCCGGTGGGCCCGTGGCTCGCCGTCGATGAGGACCGCACCTGTGGTGACAGCCTGCAATCCGAGCATGACGCGGAGGAGGGTGGTTTTGCCTGCCCCGTTTGGTCCGATGAGTCCGGTGAACTCGCCGGGGCGGATCGTCAAAGAGACATCGCGGAGGATTTCCCGGCCGCCGAGCCGGACGCCCACGTTGTCCAGCCGCAGTAGTTCGGTGCTCATAGATGCTCGCTCGAGACGTGATCGGTGACGGCGGCGCGCAGCGCGCGTACCTCGGCCAGCATCCACGACTGGTAGTGATAGCCGGGTTCCGGCATCGTCTCGTAGACGCCGACGACCGGGATGCCGTTCGCCTTGGCCAGGGCGATGAAGGATTCGGTCAGCGAGTCCGTCACCTGCTGATTGTAGACAAACACCTTGACCAGGTGCTTCGTGAACAGGCCCCGCTCGACCGCCACGCCCTGCGCCGACGGGTCGGTGCCGTTCATGATGCCGGCCTGGAAGGCCCAGGGGGTGCGGTTGTCCGCGCCGGACGCCTGGAGCAGGTAGTCGGCCACGGGTTCGGTGGTGGCGACCGGGATGCCTGGGTAGCTGGCTTTAAAGGCCGCCATCGCGCTGGTCCACGCGTCCAGCGAGCGGGTGAACGCTTTCGCGTTGGCCTGGAAGTAGCTTGTGTGCGCGGGGTCTATGGCGGCCAGGTTCTCAGCGATGGCCTGGGCGACCGTGGCCATGACGCCGGGTTTGTACCACAGGTGCGGATTCGGCGTGCTGTCCGGCAGGCCGAGCAGCTTCTGCACCACGATGACGTGGCGGCCGGAATCGGGGACCGCCTTCTCGATCGTGTCCATGAACGTGTCGTAGCCGAAGCCGTTCTGCACCACCAGCTGGGACGCGTTGACCAGGCGGCCGGTCGCGGCGCTCGCCTCGAACGTGTGCGGGTCCGTGCTGGGATTGCTCATGACCGCGCTGGCCTGGACGTACTTCCCGCCGACCTGCTGGATGACGTCGGCGTACTCGTTCTCGGCCCCGACGGCGACGATCTTGCCGTTACTGCCGATCGCGCCGGCCAGCGACGCCGAGCAGCCGGCCAGCAGGCTCACGGCCAGGCTCGCGACCAGCGGCACCACGGCCGCCCTTCCTCTCCAGCCACCCGGCATGGCACGCCTTTCCGCTCGTGGACTCAGCGATACTGGTAATGATAATGATTCTCAATCTTGGTCGCAAATCGGCAACAAACCCGGGTCCGGGCGCGTTGCACCTGACGATGCGCACCGGGAGACGGAATGCGCGTTGGGCGGAACGGGAAGCGAGGTTGTACCGTGCGAACTGTGGGAGCGTCACAGCCGGAGGAGACCGCGCGGGCCGAGGAGCCCGGGCGGCCCGCAGAGCACGGCCGGGCCGGAGGGGCCGCGGGGGTGAAGACGGCCCGGGGCACCCGGGCGCGCGGGACGCGGCAGGCGCAGGCACTGGCCGTCGCACTGGACGACCTGCCAGGCTTCTGCAGCGCCCAGGAAATTCATGCGGCGCTGCGGAGCAAGGGCGAGACGGTCGGGCTGGCCACCGTCTACCGGCACCTGCAGGCGCTCACCGAGGCGGGCAGCATCGACACGATTCGCGATGTCAGCGGCGAGACGCTCTACCGGCAGTGCGGCACGAGCGTGCACCATCATCACCTGACCTGCCGGAACTGCGGGCGCAGCGTGGAAGTGGAGGGCCGCGCGGTCGAGCAGTGGGCGGAGAAGGTCGCCGCCGAGGCCGGCTTCACCGACGTCGGCCACACCTTCGAGCTCTTCGGCGTCTGCCCCCAGTGCGCGGGCTAGGAACTAGCCCGGCGTTGGCCGGATCGATGGAGCATCGAGCCGGTTATCGCCGGCATGATGGAGCATTGAGCCGGTTAGGTCAGGGTCAGGAACGTCGGGGTTTGCGGTTGGGGGGGGCGGCGGCGGCCAGGGCGGCCTTGTGGTCGGAGGCGAACGTGTGGACGTATTCCTGGCCGGTCAGTTCCCTGATCGCGGTCATCACGCGCTCGGCGATCTGCTGCCTGGCCTTGCCGGGGGGCGCGGCCAGGACCTCGGGCGGGAACTCCAGCCGGGCGCCGATGCGGATCTCGATCCGGCCCGGCCGGGGCATCACCGAGCCGGGCGGCAGCACCCCGCGGGTGCCGATCATGCCGACCGGGATGACCGGCAGCCCGGATTTCAGGGCCAGCCAGCCGACGCCGGGGCGGCCCCGGTACAGCCGGCCGTCCGGTGACCGGGTCCCCTCCGGGTAGATGCCGAACAAGTTCCCCGCCTGCAGCAGTGCCAGCGCCGCCTCGAGGGTGTCCTGGGCGGCCCGGGGCCCGTCCCGGTCCATCCGCAGCTGGTTCGTGGACTTCAGGTACAGGGCCCACAGCCGGGCGGCGGGGCCGGAGGCGGTGAAGTACTCGGACTTGGCCGAGTACGTCACCGGCCGGCTCAGCATCAGCGGCAGGAAGATCGAGTCGATCACGGACAGGTGGTTGGCGGCCAGGATGGCTCCGCCGGAGGCCGGCACGTGCTCGGCCCCGGTGACCTTCGGCCGCCAGATGAGGTGCAGGAACGGCCCGGCGACAACACGCGACAGCTGATATTGCACGGGTCACTTTCTGCTAACCGGGGAGGCTGACGGGGCGCTCTTTTCACGATAGCGCGCCTGATGGTCCTGGTAGGCGACGGTGGCGGCGATCGCGATGCCGAGCGGCAGCACGAACGGCAGCGCCGCGGCCGGCACGATCACGCCGGAGTCGTCGGCCAGCCAGCCGAGCACCGGCAGCAGCCACAGCATCCAGAGCAGCGGCGGCATCAGCGGCCCGGCCGGCGGCGCGGCGTCGTAGGCCAGCGGCAGCGTGGTCAGCCGGAACCAGGCGGGCCGCCACAGCATCAGCCCGGACACCACGACCACCACCGGGATCAGCGGGCTGAACGCGTTGACCGACAGCGACCCGATGTTGGAGTTGATCTTGCGGAGCAAGATGCTGCCGGAGTTCCCGTGCAGGGTACTGCCGGCGAACGCGCCGATGTCGGACTTGCCGGTGGCCGGCACCAGGTAGCTGATCAGCGCGAACACCGCGAACAGGGCCAGCCCGCTGACCGCCGCGAGCAGCACCCGGCGCCAGGTCAGCCGGACCCCGGCCACGGCCAGGCCCAGCAGCAGGAAGCACGGCACCATCGAGATGGTCCCGCCGACCTTGCCGCCGAACCCGGGCCAGCCGGACGCGAACACCGCGAACACCGCGACCACGCCCAGCGCGAGCAAGGCGGGCCGTCGGGTGGAGGGGAAGCGGCGCAGCTGGACCAGGGCCAGCCAGCCCGCGGCCACCAGGCCGGCGATGCCGTAGATACCCAGCGCCTCGTTGCCGATGCCGTAGAACCGCCCGGCCTCCAGCACCGACAGCCCGAACGGCGTCTCCAGCTGCAGCCGCGACCCGGTCATCACGTCAACGCCCAGCACGAGCAGGGTCAGCAGGCAGATCAGCCCGAACGGGGCCAGCGGATCACGGGATCCCCAGCGGCGCCCGGCGGCCAGCGCACCCAGCGCGACGACCAGCGCCAGCACCGTCGTGACCGCGTAGAGCACCAGCGCGGGGTGCGCCGACGACGACCACGGGACCAGGTTGGCCGCGAACGTGCCGGCCGGCACCGCGGCCGCGAACACCCCGGCCACCCGCCAGCCGCGGGCCCGCCGGCGGCGCCGCTCCGCGGTGGCGCCCCAGGCGGCCAGCCCGATCCCGGCCAGCACGACCGCGTCGGCCAGCGCGTAGGTCCAGAAGAACGCGTTGTGGGTGGACCGCCATACCTGCTCCGCGGTGTCCCGGCTGGTCAGCGAGTCGATCGTCGAGCTCAGCGTGCCCCGGCCGGCCCGGGTGATCTCGGCCCCGACCGCGTCGGCGGGACTGCTCCGGCCCAGCCAGCCGAGCACGGTCGCGTTCAGGTCGGTCAGCACCACCAGGGCCGGCTGCCGGGTGGAGGCGGCGTGCAGCAGGCCGGCCTGATAGCCGGGGCCGCTGACCAGGGCGAGCTGCAGGTGCGGCGGCTTGCTGGTGGCCCCGGGCGCGGTGACCAGTATCGTCGAGCCGGCCGGGGCGCCGGCCACGAGCCGCGCGAGTTCGGTATCGGCCGAGGCGAGAGCGCGGGCTCGTTCGGTCGATCCGAGGACCCCCAGGTCCACCACGGTCAGCGGGCAGCGGGCCAGCACCGTCGCGGTGAGCTGCCCCGGGGAGGGCAGGTAGGAGGCTACCTGGCCGTCCCGGCCGGCCAGGGCGAGCGCGCCGCCGGGACCGGCCGCGGTGGCGCAGCTGGCGGCGCCCGCCAGCAGGCCCCAGTGCGGGTCGTTGTGGAACTGCTGGTTGTAGGCCTCGAGGGCGGCCAGGCCCGGCACCGCGGCGCCGGCTCCGGCCACGGTGACTCGGGGGAAGGCCCCGCAGGCGGCGTTGGTGTGGTCGGACTGCGCCCGGGCGCCCGCGTTCAGCGTCAGCCAGCCGTCGGCCGGGCAGGTCAGCGGCTTGACCGCGTAATCCACCAGGTCGCCGACCGAGCCCCGCCCGGCCAGCCGCCACAGCGCGGGCGTGGCCGACGGGGACACGTCGCTCCACCGCAGCCCGGACAGGCCCACCACGATGACGTGCCCCCGCGACGGGGCCGGACTGGCAGACGCGGCGGGGGCGGCGAGGACCGGGAGCAGCAGCGCGGCCAGGCAGGCCAGCAACCAGGTCCGCACCGCACAGGTGCGTATGCTCACCGCCCCACCGTATCCGGCGTAAAACCTTACGCCGAACGATCCGGCTCCACCTGGATGTGCCCGGCCTCACCCGTCGTGACCTCGCCGATGAGCGCGGCGGGCAGTCCCTGGGCCCGGAGCTCGCCCAGCAGGGCGGGCGCCGCGGCGGGGTTAGCCGCCAGGAGAAGGCCGCCGGAGGTCTGGGCGTCGTGCAGGAGCACGCCGACCTCGGCGGGGATGCCGGGGTGGAGGGAGGCGAAGGCGCGCATGCGTTCGGTGTTGGCGCGGGTGCCACCGGATACGAAGCCCGCGGCGGCCAGTTCGGCGGCGCCGGGGAGCAGCGGGACCGGCCGGGCGTAGAGGCGGGCCGCGGCCTTGCTCGCGACCAGCATCCGGTGCAGGTGGCCGAGCAGCCCGAAGCCGGTCACGTCGGTGGCGGCGCGCACCCCGGCGGCCAGCGCGGCCTCGCTGGCGCCCGCGTTGAGCAGGGTCATCGACGCCACGGCGGCCTCGATCGCCGCGGCGCCGGCTCCGTCGCGCTTGAGCGCGGTGGCGACCACGCCGGTGCCGATCGCCTTGGTCAGGATGAGCTGGTCGCCGGGGGCGGCCCGGTCGATGGTCATCAGCCTGGCCGGGTCGGCCAGGCCGGTCACGGCCAGGCCGTACTTGGGCACCGGGTCGTCGATCGTGTGGCCGCCGGCGACGAAGCAGCCGGCCTGGGCCGCGATCTCGGCGCCGCCGCGCATCACCTGGGCGAGCAGGGCCAGGTCGAGCCCCTCGCCTGGCCAGGCGGCCAGGTTGACCGCGAACAGCGGGCGGCCGCCCATCGCGTACACGTCCGAGAGGGCGTTGGCCGCCGCGATCCGGCCCCAGTCCCCCGGGTCGTCCACGATCGGGGTGAAGAAGTCCGTGGTCAGCACCAGCGCGCGCTCGTCGTCCAGGCGCAGCACGGCCGCGTCGTCACCCTCGGCCGCGCCGATGAGCAGGTCGCCGGCGGCCGGGCCCATCGCGGGGGCCTCGCCCAGGGTGGCGAACAGCTGCTCCAGCTTGGCCAGCGGCAGCTTGCAGGCGCAGCCCGCGCCGGGCGACAGCGAGGTGAGCCGGGGAGCGTGGTCTATGGTCACCCTGGCCACTGTAGCCGCGCGGCTCAGGTGCGCCTGGGTGGCTCAGGCGGGTTCCGCGGTCAGGTCGCGGCGGGGATGGCCGGGCAGCCACTCCACCATGACGACGGTGGCGTCGTCGCGCAGTTCCCCGGACTGGTGCGCATTGATCTCATGGTTGAGCAGGCGCATGATCTCGGGCGCGGGGGTGCCCGCGGCGGTGTGCTCGATGACGAACTGGCCGAGCCGCTCCACGCCGAACGGGCTGCCGCCGGTGGTGTGGCCCTCGGTCACGCCGTCGGTGTAGAACAGCACCCGGTCGCCGGGCTCGAGCTGCTCGGTGTGCAGGGTGACCTCGATGCTCGTGTCGTCGTCGGTGCCGCCAGCGGGCCGGTCGACGATCGACAGGCCGAGGGGCAGCTCGGGCGGGCGGATGAACTCGGTGACCGTCCGGTTGCCGCGGATCAGCAGCGGCGCCGGGTGGCCGCGGCATACCCAGCTCAGCACGCCGGTGCGGACGTCCAGGTCGGCCAGCAGCGCGGTGACGAACCGGTAGTCGCCGAACTGCCTGAGGATGGCCCGGTGGGCGCGGACCGCCGTCTCGGCCAGCGAGCCGTCGCCCGAGCGGCGGGTGCTCCGGCACGAGGCCATGCAGACGCTGGTCAGCAGGCCCGCGGCCAGGTTGTGGCCGAGGGCGTCGAAGACCGAGACGTGCAGGCGGTCACCGAGCATGGAATAGTCGAAGCCGTCGCCGCCGGCCTCGTAGGCGGGCTCGAGGAACGCGGACAGCAGGACGCGCTCGGTCGCGAACGCCCGCGGCGGCAGCAGCGCCCAGATCATCTCGCCCTGCAGCGACATTTTCTTGCTGCGCTGGGCCCGCGCGTAGGTGTCGCTGTAGCGGGCCTTCGCGGTGACCATCAGCCCGGCCAGCGAGGCGAGCGCCCGGCACCGGGCCAGCGTGTCCTCGCTGGTGTCGGCGACGGTCAGGCCGAGCACGCCCAGCAGGTCGGCGCCGTCGGCCAGCGGTACCCAGACCCGGCGGGCTCCGTCTCCCGGCCCGTTCCGGCTGGCCGGGGAGTGCTGGACCGTCACGGTCCGGTAGGCGAGCCCGGCGGTGCTGGTCTCGATCGGCAGCGACTCGGCGGCGGCCTGCCCCTGGCCGGCCTGGGCGGGGTCCTCGGGCAGCGGCATGAGGTGCTGCTGCTGCATGTCAGCCAGGTACACACGGGGCTCGGACACGCCGCTCGGCCGGGCCGCCTCGGCCAGGGCCATGGTCACGTCGTCGGGCCGCAGGAGGTGCGACTGGCTCAGCAGCCAGTCCATGGGCCGGCCGGCGGACGGCTGGGTTTGCGCCCGGCGCGGCACGGTGTCTGGCATTTTCCCCTCGTCTGGCACCCGGATCACCTGCCCTGGGACCGGCAGCGGAAACGTGCCCGGTCCGGGACGTCGCCCCCTCAGGCTTCCAGGCCGAGGCGGTAGCTGTCGCCGCGGCCCAGGTAGTGGATCTCGGTCGGCAGGCCGGCCGACTCGGCGGCCCGCCTGAAGTCGGACAGCGGCGACTTGAACAGCGTGTAGTCGTCGTAGTGGACCGGGATGGCCCGGCGCGGTGCGACGGTCCGCAGCGCCTGGATCCCCTGCCGGCCGTCCATGGTCAGCAGGATCCCGGCGATCCGGGTCCCGCCCAGGTGGATCAGGCACAGGTCGATGTCGCCGAACCGCTCCGCGATGTCCCTGATGCCGTCGTGCATGAGGGTGTCGCCGGTGATGTAAAGGCGCAACAGCCGCTGCCCGTCCCGGGAGAAGTCCAGCAGGCTGCCCATCACCGGCGGCACGACGTAGCCGAGCGGCCGGGGCGCGTGCTGGCCGGGCAGGGACGTCACCCGGACTTCGGCGTCGCCCCGGGTCATGACCCGGGACTGCCAGGTCGACAGCGCGACGGGCGAACGGAAGCCCTGGTGGCGGAGCTTGCGGGCCGCGTGCGGCTCGGTGATGATCGGCACGCCGTGATCGAGATCGCGGGCCGCGATCCGGTCGAAGTGATCCCCGTGGTGATGCGACAGGACCACGAAGTCGAGCGGCGGCAGCTCGCCGACGGACAGCGCCGGCTCGGTCAGCCGCCGGGTGGTCAGGCCCATGCCGACGTAGGCGCGCTGGCCGCGGTGCAGGAAGTTGGGGTCGGTGAGGATGGTGAAGCCCGCGGCCTGGATGAGGGTCGTCGCGGTCCCGATGAAGACGATCCGGTCGGTGTCAGCGCCGACCGAGGGCCCGGTCGGGGTGACCCGCGGTTGTCCGGTCATGTCAGTGCCTCCTTAAGGCGTGAGGTCGCCGCTGGTGCGTCCGGGCTGCCACTCCACCAAGATGGCGGTGGCGTCGTCGCGCAGCCGGCCGTGCTGGTAGTCGAAGATCGCGCGGTTGAGGCGCCGCATCGTCTCGGAGAGCGGCAGGCCCGCGCTGCTGTGCCGGATGATGAAGTCACTGAGCCGCTCGATGCCGAACGGGGTGCCGTCGGCCGCCCGGCCCTCGGTCACGCCGTCGGTGTAGAGCAGGACGCGGTCGCCGGGCTCCAGCTTCTCCGTGCTCGGTACGACGGTCTCCGCCTCGTAGTACGTCTGGCCGCGGCGTTCCCCCATGGGGCCCAGGCCCAGCGGGAGCTGCGGGGGGCGGTCCAGTTCCTTGACCGTCCGGTTGCCGCGGATCAGCAGCGGCGGCGGGTGACCGCACGCAATCCAGCTCAGCAGCCCGCTGGTCATGTCCAGGTCACACAGCAGGGCGGTGACGAACCGGTCGTCCCCGAACTGGCTGGCGATGGCGTGGTCGGCCCGGGCCATGACGGCGGGCAGCGAGCCGCCCGCCCGGCGGGTGCTGCGGCACGCGGCCAGGCCGACGCTGGCCAGCAGGCCCGAGGCCAGGTCGTGGCCGAGCGCGTCGAAGACGGACACGTGCAGGTGGTCACCGAGCAGCGAGTAGTCGTAGGCGTCGCCGCCGACCTCGTAGGCGGGTTCCAGCGACGCGGCGACCAGGACCTCACCGGTGGCGAACGTCCGCTGCGGCAGGAAGGCCCAGACCATCTCGGCCTGCAGGGCCATCTCCTGGGAGCGCTGCAGGTACGCGTAGGTGTCGCTGATGTGGTTCTTGGTCGCGATGAGTATCCCGGCCAGCGACGCCAGCGTCCGGTACCTGTCCATCATGGTCGCGCCGGCGTCGGCGACGCTGAGCCCGAGCACGCCCAGCCGCTCGGTCCCGTCCACCAGCGGGACCCACACCTGGTGACCGGTCCCGCCCCGGCTGGACTGGATGGTGACCGTCTGGTAGGCGCGCCCGGCCAGGGTGGCGCCGATGGCCAGCTTCCCCGGGACTTCCGCGGCCCGGCTGCTGTCCGACACCAGCGGGACCAGCTGCCGCTGCTGCAGGTCGGCCAGGTAGATCTGGACCGCGGACACGCCGAGCGGCCGGGCGGCCCGGGCCAGCTCGGTGGCCACGCTGCCCGGCCGCATCAGGTGCGACCGGGCGAGCAGGTCAGCCAGCGCCCGGCCGATGATCGCGTCCAGGTCGGGTTCTCCGTGACGCCCGGGTGTCTTCGTATCGCCCCCCGTATCCACGCGGGCCTCGTCAGCCGCGCAGTTCGGGCAGGACGTGGTCGCCGTACAGCTGTACCGTACCGAGCGGGTCGGCACCGGAGACGTTCATCACCACCACCGCGGTGGCGCCCATGGCCCGGATGGCCTTGAGCTGCCGCACGTGCGTGGCCGGGTCGGGACCCAGCATCGCCATCATCTTGTACTTGCGGTCCGACACGTTCTCCTCGCCCAGCTCGCCGACCCGGGCGGGATCGCTGACGTCGGCGGCGTAGCTCTCGTCGACCAGCGTCCCCTTCCACTCCCGCGAGGACTGCAGCGCGAGATCCTCGGTCTCGGCGGCGGCCGCGACCCCCTGGAGGATGATCTCGCCGGGCTCGCGGCCCGCTTCCTGGGCCGCCTTCTGGTAGGCGGCGATGACCTTCGGCGCCTTGACCGGGTGGGCCAGGGTCCATACCCCGTCCGCCAGCCGCCCGGCCATCGCGGCCGCCTTCGGGCCGAACGCCGACATGTACACCGGTATCCGGCGCGGGGGCAGGTCGTATAGCCGGGCCTCGCGGGCCCGGAAGTACCGTCCCTCGTAGCTGACGGTCTCGCCGCGCAGCATCCCGGTGATGATCGTCAGCGCTTCCTCGGTCCGGGCCAGCTGCCCGGCGGGCGACGGCCAGTCCAGCCCGGCCGGGACCTCGTTCATCGCCTCGCCCGAGCCCACCGCCAGGAAGGCCCGGCCCGGGTTCATCAGCTCCAGGGTGGCGGCCTGCTGGGCCATGACCACCGGGTTGTAACGGTGCACGACCGCGCTCACCGCCGGGCCCAGTGAGACCTGCGAGGTGGCCTGGCCGGCGGCGCCGAGCCAGACCCAGGCGTTCGCGCAGTGCGCCGGGACGCCGTCGGCCGGGTTCCACCAGGGCGCGAGGTGATCGCTGCAGCACACGATGTCGAATCCGGCCCGTTCGGCTTCGACGGCCTGGTCCAGCAGCTCGCGGGGACTGAACCGCTCGTGAGCGAGCGCGATCCCGTACGCGACGTCCTGCGGCTGGCGCTTGCGCGCCCACATCACCGCCTTGACCGATTCCACGATGCCCATGAAGGTGCCTCCTCGCTGCCCGGTCGGCTCCCCTGTCCACCCAGGAAGGGCCTAAACGTCCGGCCGGTCCGGCTAGGCGGTGAGGGCGAGGCACAGCAGGACGCCGCTGAGGCCGGTGACGGCGGCCGTGACCGCGATCGCGGTCACCGTGGTGACCCGCCGGTTGACCAGCGCGCCCATGATCGAGCGGCGGCTGGTCAGCACGACGAGCGGGATGAGCACGGACGGCAGGCCGACGGACAGCGCTACCTGGCTGACGATGAGCAGCCGCACCGGGTCCGCGCCCGCGGCGATCAGGGCGAAGGCCGGCACCATGGTGATCAGGCGGCGCGCCACCAGCGGGATGCGGCGCCGCAGGAAGCCCTCCATGATGACCTGGCCCGCGTAGGTGCCGACGCTGGACGAGGCCAGGCCGGAGGCCAGCAAGGCGAGCGCGAACGCCACCGCCGCGCCCCGGCCGAGCAGGCCGCCCAGGTCGGCCTGGATGGCGGTCAGGGTGCTCGCGTCGCGGCCCGGCAGCACCGCCGCCGCGACGACCAGCATGGCCATGTTGACGAGCCCGGCCACGCCCAGCGCGACCCCGATGTCGACCCGGCTGGCCCGCACCGCCTCGGCGGGGCCGGCGGTCTCGTCCTGGTCCCCGGTGAGAGCCTGATTGCTGGTGAGGGCCTGATTGCTGGTGAGGGCGGAGTGCAGGTGGATCACGTGCGGCATCACGGTGGCGCCGACGATGCCCGCGGCGATAACCAGGCTGCCCCGCCCGGCCAGGTGCGGGACGAAGCCGGCGGCCGCCCGGGACAGGTGGGGTGACAGGACGGCCTGGTACACGAAGCCCGCGCAGATCACGGCGAGCAGGCCGGTAATGACCGTCTCGAACCGGCGGCGCCCGTGCGGCGCGAGGGCGAGCAGGCCGGCCGACACCACGGCCGTGACGCCGGCCGCGGGCAGCAACGGCACGCCGAACAGCAGGTTCAGCGCGATGGCGCCGCCGAGGAACTCGGCCAGGTCGGTGGCGATGGCGATCAGCTCGCCCTGCGCCCACAGCAGCCAGGTCAGCGGGCGGGGCAGGTGCCGCCGGCACAGGGCGGCCAGGCTCTGGCCGGTGGCGATGCCGAGCTTGGCCGACAGCGCCTGCACGAACATGGCGACCAGGTTCGCGACGGCGATGACCCACAGCAGCGTGTAGCCGTAGCTGGCGCCGCCGGACATGTTGGTGGCGAAATTGCCCGGGTCCACGTAGGCCACCGAGACGACGAAGGCCGGGCCGCACAGGGCGGCGATCCGGCGCGCCCGCCCTCCCGGACGGCCGCGCCGGCCGGCCGGCGGGACAACCGCCGGAGCCGCCGGGACAACCGCCGGAAGGGCGGATACGCCTGTCACTGGAAAGCCCTCCGGCTAGGTGAGCGCGTCCTTGATCTTGCCGAGCGGGCCGGTCTCGGTGCCCATGACCGGGCCCTTGGGCTTGCCCATGCTGCCGTCGTAGGTGGCGTAGAGCGCCGGGTCCGGCGGCGGCGGCGAGGCCGGCTCGCCGAGCGGCTCCGGGTCCATGAGGTAGCCGAACTCGTGCGTCCCGTCGGGCTGCAGCCCGGCGGCCCAGCCGCCGGTCTGGCCGGCGCTGCCGTCGGACAGGTGCCACACGGACGTGGCGTGCTCGGCGTACTCCTCGTCGAACAGCGCGTTCGGCGCCACCGTGGTCTCCAGTCCGTCGGCCTGGAGCTCCTCGATCGCCTTGAGCCACAGGTTCTGGTGCAGCGTGTCCCGGGCCAGGTTGAACCTGAGCATGTTCTTGACGCCGGCGTCGTCGGTCATGTTGTACAGCCGGGCCGTCTGCAGCCGCCCCTGGGCCTCGGCGGCGGCGTTGGCGCGGAAGTCGGCCAGCAGGTTGCCGCTGGCCACGATGTAGCGGCCGTTCCACGGGTAGCCGTTGCTGTCGGCGGGCAGGGCGCCGCCGCCGGCCACGATGGCCTGCTGCGGGTCCATGCCGCCGAGCACGGCCCCGACCACGGGGTCGGCCCCCGCGGCCTTGGTGGTGGCGGTGGCCGGCGCGCCCTCGAGCAGCCGGGCCACCATGGTGGCGATCATCTCGACGTGCCCGATCTCCTCGGTCGCCACGTCCATGATCAGGTCCTTGTACTTGCCGGGCATCCGGCAGTTCCAGCCCTGGAACAGGTACTGCATGGCCACGGTCATCTCGCCGAACGCGCCGCCGATGAGCTCCTGGAGCTTGTGCGCGTAGACGGGATCGGGCTTGTCCGGCCGCGACTCGAACTGCAGCCGGCTGGTGTGACGGAACATGAGCGGACCTCCGTATAGGTCGTTGGCCGCCGCATGCCTCGGGCTAGACCACACGGCGCGATCAGTAATCCCGACGCTAGGCGCGCCCTGTCGCGACGCCGTCGCGACGGCGTCGCGAGGCCGGCCGCGGAAGGCGGCCGGCGCCGCCGGAAATCCCGCTCACCCGGCGCATAACGCGGTGACGCCGGGGTAAGGCGGCGGGCCCGTAACGTGACCGTGGCCGCCGCAATGGAGCAACGTGGACCTGAACACCGACTCGGGCCGGGACCTGGACGGCCTGAGCCTTCGCCTGCTCGGCCGCTTCCAGCTGTGCCGCGACGGCTGTCCGCTGCACGTGAGCCCGTCCAGCGAGCGGCTCCTGGCCTACCTGGGCATCCGCTCCGGACCCGTGAGCCGCGGCACCGCCGCCGCCGAGCTCTGGCCCGCGTGCACCGACGTCCGGGCGGCCGCCAACCTGCGTTCGGCCGTCTGGCGGCTGCCCGGCCATGATCAGGGCGGACTCATCGCCGCCGAGCCGCATTCCCTGGCCCTCGATGCCGCGGTGAGCGTGGACCTCCGCGACCTGACCCGCCAGGTCGGCCCGGGCAGCGCCGCCAAAGGCGCCGACGTAGACGTGGACGTGGACGTGCTGCGCCAGGACGTACTGCCGGAGTGGCCGGAGGAATGGCTGACCGGCACGCGCGAGTGGTTCCGGCAGATCCGGTTGCACGCGCTGGAGGTGCTGTGCGACCGCCACCGCGACGGCGGCCGCCTCGACGCCGCGCTGGACGCCGGCATCACCGCCGTCGCCGCCGATCCGCCGAGCGAGAGCGCCCACCGGCGGCTGGCCCTGGTGCACATCGAGGAGGGGAACTTCGCCGAGGCACTGCGCCAGTACGACGTCTACCGCAAGCTGCTGCGGACCGAGCTCGGGCTCCCCCCCTCACCGCGTTTCCGCAGGCTGATCGGTCCGTTGCTGGCCCGGCCGCTGGACGGGCTGTCCACCTGACCTGTCGGCCAGGCCAGGTATTGGCTAGGGTGGAGCCGATGTCACCGATAAAACAGCACGACCGCGATTTCGTAGTGGTGGCCAGCCGGCTGCCGGTCGACCGCGTCGAGGGGACAGACGGCGGGCAGGAGTGGCGGCCGAGCCCGGGTGGCCTGGTCACCGCGCTGGAACCGGTGATGCGGGCGGCCGGGGGCGCCTGGATCGGCTGGTCTGGCGACGCTGGCCCGGCGCCGGGGCCGTTCGACGCGGACGGCCTGCACCTGGTCGGCCTGGGCCTGTCCGAGACCGAGGTCAAGCGGTTCTACGAGGGCTTCTGCAACGCCACCCTGTGGCCGCTCTACCACGACGTCATCGCCGTGCCCCAGTTCCATCGCAGCTGGTGGGACGCCTACGTCGCGGTCAACCGGCGGTTCGCGGAGGCGGCGGCCGAGCAGGCGGCGCCCGGGGCGACCGTCTGGGTGCACGACTACCAGCTCCAGCTGGTCCCGAAGATGCTGCGCGAGCAGCGCGGCGACGTGCGGATCGGCTTCTTCAACCACATCCCGTTCCCCGGCTACGAGATCTTCGCCCAGCTCCCCTGGCGCCGCCAGGTCGTGGAGGGCCTGCTCGGCGCCGACCTGCTCGGCTTCCAGCGCCGCGCCGACGCGACCAACTTCCTGCGGGCCTGCCGGCGGGCCGTCGGCCTGACCACCAGGGGATCGACGGTACGGGTCAGCGAGCCAGGCGGTTCGCGCGAGATCCACGCGGCCGCGTTCCCGATCTCGATCGACGTAAAGGGCCTGGCCGGGATCGCCCGGCGCGACGACGTGCGCAAGCGCTCGCGGGAGGTCTGCGACGCCCTGGGCGAGCCGGGCCTGGTGCTGCTGGGCGTGGACCGGCTCGACTACACCAAGGGCATCCTGCACCGGCTGCGCGCCTACGGCGAGCTGGTGGCCAGCGGGCGGCTCGGGCCGCGTCCGGTGCTGATCCAGGTGGCCAGCCCGAGCCGGGAGCGGGTCGAGGCGTACCGGACGCTGCGGGACGAGGTCGAGGTGATGGTGGGCCGGATCAACGGCGAGCACGGCGAGGTGGGCTACGCCCCCGTGCACTACCTGCACCAGTCCTACCCGCGAGAGGAAATGGCCGCGTTGTACCTGGCCGCCGAGGTGATGCTGGTGACCCCGCTGCGGGACGGCATGAACCTGGTGGCCAAGGAGTACGTGGCGTGCCGCAACGACGAGAACGGCACGCTGGTGCTGAGCGAGTTCACCGGCGCGGCCGACGAGCTCGCCGGGGCGTTCCTGGTGAACCCGCACGACATCGACGGCCTGAAGGACACCATCGTCCGCGCGGCCCAGACCAGCCCGGCCGAGGCCAGGCGCCGGATGCGCGCGATGCGCAAGCGCCTCTTCGAGTACGACGTGGCCCGCTGGGCGGCCAGCTTCCTGGAGACCCTGGAGGGCGGGATCAGCGCGGCGCAGCCGGCCGCCGCCGAACCCGAGGCCAGCTGATCCGGGCACGCGCCGACCCGTTCGGTACGAAGTTTTCCGGACGGGCGGCACGGCGGCGCGGCGGCGCGGCGGTCAGCTGCCCGGCAGCTGGCCGAGGGTGATCTGGACGGTCCGGTCCTGGCCGTCGCGGCTGATGGTAACGGCGACCTTGTCGCCCGGCTGAGCGGCCGCCAGGGCCTGGGAGAGCGCGGTGGTGTCGGGGGTCTGCTGGTCTGCGGCCGCGGTGATCACGTCGCCGGCCCGCAGCCCGGCCCGGTCGGCCGGGCCGCCGCCGGTAACCGTCACCACGCCGACCCCGCCGGGCGAGCCGTCCGCGCCGAGGACGGTCGAGACCTCGGCGCCGATCGCGGCCCGGTGCGAGTTGGTGACGTGGCCGGTCTCGATGAGCTGGGTGGCGATGTCACGGGCCAGGTTGGACGGGATGGCGAAGCCGATCCCCTGGGCCTGGCCGCCGCCCTGCGGGCTGCCCGCGGCCAGCGTCGGGATGCCGATGACCTGACCCGAGGCGCTGACCAGGGCGCCGCCGCTGTTACCGGGGTTGATCGGCGCGCTGGTCTGGATCGCGCCGGGCAGCGTGGCCGCGGCCGACCCGTCGGCGGACGGCTCGGTGACGGCCCGGTCGGTGGCGGAGACGATGCCCTGGGTGACGCTGCCGGACAGGCCGAGCGGGTTGCCGATAGCCAGCACCACGTCGCCGGCCTGGGCCTGGTCCGAGTCGCCGAACGTGGCGGGCGTCAGCCCGCTGGTGTTGCCGACACGGATCACCGCGAGGTCGTCGGCCGGGTAGGTGCCGACCAGCTTGGCGGACCGCGGGGAGGTGTTTCCGGCCAGCTGGACCTGGAACTCCTCGGCGTCGCCGGCCACGTGGGCGTTGGTGACGATGTTGCCCTTGGTGTCGAGTACCACGCCGGAGCCGAGCCCGTTAGCCGTCCGGATCAGCACCACCGAGGGCAGCACCTTCTTGACGACGCCCGCGTAGCTGGCCGGGCCCGGGTGGGTGCCGGGCAGCTCCGGCCCGGGGGCGGCGGCCGGGGTCGTCGTGGCGGCCGCGGCGGCCGGGGTGGCGGGGTCGGCGATGGCCGTGCCGACCGCGACGCCGCTGCCCCCGATGACCAGCGCCGCCACGGTGGCCAGACCCGCGCGGCGCACCCGCTGTGTCGTCTTCATGACTGTGTTCTCCTCCGTCTTAGCGTGATGGTCACAGCTAATCCGGGCGCTGCGCAGTCACGGTGACGCCGTGATGGTGACGGTGTGGAGGCGCGGCGGGCTACCCGGCGGGCAGCGTGAGGGTCATCCGGGTGCCGAGGCCGGGTCCCTCGCTGGCGGCGGTCAGCCGGCCGCCATGGGCTTCGGTCAGCTCGGCCGCGATGGCCAGGCCGATGCCGCTCCCGGAGATCTGGCTGGCCTGCTGGCCGCGGAAGAAGCGGTCGAAGACCCGCGGCAGGTCCTCGGCCGGGATGCCCTGGCCGGTGTCGGCGACCTGGAGCTCGGCCCGGGCGCCGGTGGTCCGCGTGGTGATGGTGACCCGGCCGCCGGCCGGGGTGAACTTCAGCGAGTTGGTGAGCAGGTTGGTGATCACCTGGTGCAGCCAGCGCGGGTCGGCCAGGATCGGGGCCGCGGCGAGCTCGCGGTCCAGCGTGATCCCGGCCGCCTCGAACCGGCGGGCCAGGCTGTCGGCGGCGGCCGCGGCGAGCCCGGCCAGGTCGGCTGGTTTTCGCGTCAGGTTGAGGGCGGCGGCGTCGGCGGCGGCCAGCGTCTGCAGGTCGCCCACCATGCGCGCCAGCCGCAGGACCTCGTCCCGCAGCGAGCCGAGCTCGGCCGGGGTGGGTTCGGCCACGCCGTCCAGCAGCGCCTCGTGGCCCGCCTGCAAGATGGCGATGGGGGTGCGCAGCTCGTGGGCGACGTCGGCGACCAGGTTCCGGCGGATCTGCTCCTGCCGGTCCAGGGTGCCGGCCATCTGGTCGAAGGCGGCCGCCAGCTCGCGCAGTTCCCCGGCGGCGCGGATCTCGCCCACCCGGGCGGCGCGGTCCCCGCCCGCCATGGCCCGGGTCACCGCGATCAGCCGGATCACCGGGCGGGTGATCCGCCGGGCCACGGCCAGCCCGGTCAGCAGGGCCAGCAGGGCCGCCAGCCCGGCCGCCCCGGCGATGGCCCGCAGCAGCGCGGTCTTCAGGACGCGGTCGGCGGCGCCAAGCCCGGAGCCGGTGGTGCGCACCACGGCGGTGCCCACGTGCTGGCCGCGCACGACGATCGCCGGGCTCGTCTGCGGCCCGGCCGCGCCCGCGAAACCCGGCGAGGTGGCGATGATCCGCCCGTTCTGGTCGCGGATCTGGACGGCGGCCCCGGTACCGGCGGCCTGGTCGAGGACCAGCGGGAGATCAGCGTTCGTCCAGGTGTTGTGCTGGTCCCAGGCCAGTCCGGCGCTGAGGGCGACGGCGCGGGCCAGGTCGGTGCGCTGCTGGTTGGCCAGGTGGGAGACGTCGGCGGCAGCGAAGGCCGCGGTGAGCCCGGCCAGCAGCGCGACCGCGGCCAGCGCGACGCCGAGGAACGCCAGCGCCAGCCGCAGGCCCAGGGTGCCGCCGCGGGCGCCCGGGCCGGCCGCCTCGGGTCCTGGCACCCAGGATCCCGGTGCCCCGGGCCCCGGCACTCCGGGTCCAGGCGCCCCGGGGTCAGCCATCACCGGGTTCAGTCATCGCGGGCGACGCCCAGCCGGTAGCCGCCGCCGAGGACGGTCTGCACGATCCGCGGGTTGGCCGGGTCGTCCTCGACCTTGCGGCGCAGGTTCTTCACGTGCGAGTCGACGGTGCGCTCATAGCCCTCGAACTCGTAGCCCCGCACCCGGTTGATCAGCTCGAACCTCGAGTACACCCGGCCCGGGACGGTGGCCAGCGCGACCAGGACGCCCCACTCGGTGGGGGTCAGCGCCACCGCCGTGCCGCGCACCGTGGCCAGCCGCTGCGGCTCGTCGATGACCAGCTCGCCGCCGCCGTAGCTGGTGACGCCCTGGGTGGCGGCCTTCGAGTCCGGGCCGCCGCGGCGCAGGATGGCCTGGACCCGCAGGACCAGCTCCCGCGGACTGAACGGCTTGGTCACGTAGTCGTCCGCGCCCCGGCGCAGCCCGGCGATGCGGTCCTCCACCTGGCTGCGCGCGCTCAGCACCACCACCG
>Ga0136846_1231885_pt1 | contig 28665 bp, 24 predicted proteins | sample HopSoiMetagenom2_FD_96841 | JGI IMG/M metagenome (GOLD analysis project Ga0136846, IMG submission 96841) | Grasslands soil microbial communities from Hopland, California, USA - 2 Assembly 2016 (version 4) | ecosystem: Environmental > Terrestrial > Soil > Grasslands | place: USA: Hopland... | reverse complement strand
GGCGTCAGGCCCTCCCACCACACGTCGCCGTCGTCGGTCAGAGCCACATTGGTGAAGATCGAATTGCCCCAGAGCGCGTCGATGGCGTTCTTGTTGGTTTCGATGCCGGTGCCGGGCGCCACGCCGAAGAAGCCCGCCTCCGGGTTCACCGCGTACAGCCGCCCGTCGGCCCCAAAGCGCATCCAGCAGATGTCGTCGCCGATGGTCTCGGCCTTCCAGCCCGCCAGGGTCGGCTGCAGCATCGCCATGTTGGTCTTGCCGCAGGCGCTGGGGAACGCCGCGGCCACGTACTTCACCTCGCCGGCCGGCGAGGTCAGCTTCAGGATCAGCATGTGCTCGGCGAACCAGCCCTCGTCGCGGGCCATCACCGAGGCGATCCGCAGCGCGAAGCACTTCTTGCCCAGCAGCGCATTGCCGCCGTAGCCCGAGCCGTACGACCAGATCTCCCGCGTCTCCGGGAAGTGGACGATGTACTTGATCTCGTTGCAGGGCCAGGCGACGTCCTGGACCCCGTCCACCAGCGGCATGCCCACGGTGTGCACCGCCGGCACGAAGAAGCCGCCCTCGCCCAGCTGCTCCAGCGCCGGCTGGCCCATCCGGGTCATGATCCGCATCGAGACGGCCACATAGGCGCTGTCGGTGATCTCGACGCCGATCGCGCTGATCTTCGAGCCCAGCGGGCCCATGCAGAACGGCACGACGTACATGGTCCGCCCGCGCATTACCCCCGCGAACAGGTCCTTCAGGTCGGCCCGCATCTCGGCGGGATCCAGCCAGTTGTTCGTCGGGCCGGCGTCCTCGGCCTTTTCGGAGCAGATGAAGGTGCGGCTCTCGACCCGGGCGACGTCGCGCGGGTCCGACGCGGCGTAGAACGAATTGGGGCGCTTGTCGGGGTTCAGCCGCTTCAGCGTCCCGGCCGCCACCAGCTCCTCGGTCAGGCGGTCCCACTCGGCCTGCGACCCATTGCACCACACCACCCGATCCGGCTGGGTCAGCGCTGCGATGTCACGCACCCACTGGACAAGCTTGGCGTGCTTGGTCGGCGCGGGCTCCAGTCCCGGAATGGCTGCCTGACTCATTCGACGACGACTCCCTCGAACCCAATTTGGCACAACGGGCGGCGCCGCCCGGGTGCGTTTGGAGAATTTCATAATGTGAGAACGGCCGTCTGCATACCTCGCGCCAGGTCAGGGTCCTTCGCGTCCGCGTGAACTCAAGGTCACGCCTGGGATTGCGGCGCTGGGCGCCCGGCGCGCAGGCGCAAGGGTGAGCGCATCGAAGCGTTCGGACTGGCGAATCGCAGGTGGAGATGGACGTGCGGACCGCTCCCCCGCGATCCGCACGCCGTGACGCCGCTCCCCACGCCGGCAGCCTTCCGGCGCCGTCAAACCGCGGAACGTCGATGACAAGACGCCGCCGAGCGCGCGCACCCCCCGCTCCCCTTTCATCGGCCGAGGTTGGCGCATGGCGCGGAATGCGTCATGTCTTGGGACCGCGTTCCATCGGTCGTCCGTCATGCCGTTCAACAGCCTGCGCCCCTGCGTGCGCCCACCCGCGCGACGCACCCCGCGCCGGGGCGGCCAGGCCCGCGCATGAACGTCATGACCGACCTCGGCGCCCAGCGGCCCACCGACCCGCTCCTGGAAATCTATCTCGAGCGCCGCGCGAACCTGGTCCGCTTCTTCGCCGCCCGCTGCGGCTCGCAGGTGGTGGCCGAGGACCTGGCCCAGGAGCTCTATCTGAAGCTCGCCACGCGCGACCAGTCGGTGACCGCGGGCAACCCGGTCGCCCTGATCTACCGCATCGCCACCAACGTCATGCTGGACCGAGCCCGGGGCGAGGCCCGCGCCGCCGCCCGCGACGCCGCCTGGCGACGCGTGGCCCACGCCGCCGTGGGCAGCGAGGATGTGGCGGACGAGGCCCCGGCCGACGACGCCGTCGCCGCCCGCCAGCGCCTGCGCCAGCTGGTCGACGCGGTCGCCGACCTGGCCCCGCAGATGCAGCGCGCGTTCCGGTTGCATAAGCTGGAGGGCCGCAGCCACGCCGAAACCGCCCAGGCCATGGGCATCTCGGTCAAGTCCGTCGAAAAGCACATTTCGGCCGCGCTCAAGGCCCTCACCGCAAGGCTGGCCGATGATCCACCATAAATTGTGGGACTCGACCTGGGGGTCGGCGCCGGCGGTGGCGTCTATGCATGCGACGGGCCGCCGCAGTCGGCCGTGGATGGCGCGATGATTCCGGTTTGGCGAAATGACGAGGACGCGCGGCGCGAACACGCCGCGGCCTGGGTCGTGCGCCTCGAGGCCGGCGATCTCAGCGAGGCCGAGGCCATCGCCTTCGACGGCTGGCTCTGCGAGGCGCCGCAGAACGCCACCGCCTTCGACGCCGCGCTCGAGGTCTCCCAGGCCTATGCGCGTCGCGCCGCGCCCATCACCCGCCTGCTGTCCGAACGCCGGCTTGCGCCGATGCGTCGCGGCGTCGATCGCCGCGTCGTCATGGGCGCCGGCGCCATGGCCGCGGCCGCCGCTGCGGCGGTGGTGATCGCGCCCGAGCTGCGCGGCCCAAGCCCCGGCGAGCTCTACGCCACCGCCAAGGGCGTTCGCCGCCGCGTGCAGCTGGCCGACGGGTCCACCGTGGACCTCAACGCCGGCACGCGCCTGACCGTCCGCTTCGACGGCGACGCCCGCCACGTCAGCCTCGATGGCGGCCAGGCGGTGTTCGACGTGGCCCACGACGCGGCCCGACCGTTCCTGATCGCCGCCGGCGACCGCACCATTCGCGTGGTCGGCACCCAGTTCGACGTGCGCCGGCGCGATGGCCGGCTCGCCGTCACCGTCGCCCGGGGCGCGGTGGAAGTGCGTCCGGCGGAGGGCGCTCGCGGCAAGGCCTATCGCCTGCACCCCGGCCAGCGGCTGGAGCATGTGGAAGGCGCGCCCGACGCCCTGATCAGCGCGGCCGAGGCCGAGGACGTCCTGGCCTGGCGCACCGGCCGACTGGTCTACCGCGGCCAGCCGCTGGGCGAGGTGGTGGCCGACCTCAACGAGCAGTTCCCCACCCCCATCCGGATCGAGGACCCCAGCCTGGCGGCCGAACCGATCTCCGGCGTGCTGGTGCTGGACAACCAGGCTGCGGTAATCCGTCGCCTGGCCTTGCTGGTTCCCATAAGAACGGTACGTTCTGGCGCGGGCGTGGTCCTGCGGCGCGATGCGGTGTCGGGCCGGTGACGGGGATATCGAGCAATACCCAGACGGGGCGTGTCTCTGCGGGCGCTTCTGGGCGGTGTGGCCTTCGCCTGCGTGGCGGGGCGCGCTGAGGCCGCCGATTCGTCCGTACGGCTGTCGATCCCGGCGCGGTCCTACTCGGACGCCCTGATCGAGCTGGGCGTCCAGGCCAACATCTCCATCCTCGGAACGGCCAACTGCGGGGCCGACGGCCATGCGGGCCTCTCGGGCCGCTATCCGCTGGACGAGGCGCTGCGGCGGTTGCTCACGGGCGCGCCCTGCACCTATCGGATCGTGGACGCGCGGACCGTGCGTATCGTCCCCATCCTGCCGGCCGCCGGCGAGGCGCGACGCGAGCCGTCCCGCGCCACCAACCTCGTGGCCGAGCTGGTGGTCACCGCCACCAAGCGCCCCGCGGTGCTGGACACCCTGCCCGGCGGCGTCAGCGCCCTCCCCCGCGAGCAGCTCGCGGCCTCCGGCGCGGTGGAGGTGGGCCAGACGGTTGGCCAGCTGGCCGGCGTGGTCACCACCAACCTCGGGCCCGGCCGCGACAAGCTCCTGATCCGTGGGCTCTCGGACGGCGCCTTCACCGGGCGGGCCCGCTCGACGGTCTCCACCTACCTCGACCATGCCCCGATCAACTACAACGCCCCGGACCCTGACCTGCGGCTGGTCGACATCGACCGGGTGGAGGTGGTGCGCGGGCCCCAGGGCGCCCTCTACGGATCCGGCGCCGTCAGCGGCATCTATCGCATCGTCACCCGCAAGCCCGACCTGGAACGCCCCGAGTTCGGCGGCATGGCCGGCTACGCCACCACCCGTGGCGGCGACCCGAGTCGGGAGTTCGAGGCCTATGCCAGCCTGCCGCTGATCAAGGACCGCCTGGCCGTGCGCGTCGCCGGCTACGACGACGTCCAGGGCGGCTATCTCGACGACGTCAACCTGCGCATCGCCAACGTCGACCAGACCCAGCGCCAGGGCGGACGCGTGGCCCTGCGCCTGCGGATCAGCGAGAACTGGCGGCTGGACGCCCTGGCCGCGACCCAGGACCTGAAATCGAACGACACCCAGTACGTCACCGCGATCCCGCCCTCATTGCACTCTGTGGTGGGCGAGGCGCTGGAGTCGCCGGGCGACGGCGGCGGCGGCGCGCCCGACCAGCGGGCCAACCGGGTGCGCGAGGGCCACCGCAACAACTTCGACTACGTCGGCGGCCAGCTGCAGGGCGATTTCGACTGGGGCAGCGTCAGCTCGTCGGTCAGCTACGTGCACCACGTCTATTCCAGCCAGTACGACGCCTCGGCCACCCTCGATCCCCGCGGCGCCTTCGCCAGCACCCAGGCGAACCTGGGCGTCTATACCGAGGCCGCCCACGCCGACATGTACGTCCAGGACTTCGTGGTCCGGTCCGCGGGCGGCGGGCGGTTCAACTGGCTGGCGGGGGTCTATGCGGCGCGCACCAACGAGCGCAGTCCCTCGGTGCTGGGCCTGCTGTCCGCCGCGCCGGGCGGCCAGGCGCTGGTCGCCACCGCCTACACCGAGAACCGCAAGGACCGGACGTCGGAGGTCGCCATCTACGGCGAGGCGACCTACAGCCTGGGCGGGGGCTGGAGCGCCACCCTGGGCGGCCGCCTCTTCCAGACGCACGTCCACACGACGGCCGACATCTTCGCGATCAAGCCCTATGACACCCGGGCCCTGGACGCGGCGCGCACCTTCGACGGCGTGCTGCCCAAGCTGTCCCTGCAGCGGACCTTTTCGAACGGCGACCTGGTCTATGGCCTGATCACCGAGGGCTACCGGCCCGGCGGCTTCAATTCGAGCGGCTTCTTCGCCGTCAACGGCGCCCGCGCGGCCTTCCAGCCCGACCGCCTGCGCAACTACGAGGTCGGCGTCAAGCTGCGCCGCTTCGACGGCCGCCTCGCCGCCCGCGCCACCGCCTATTTCGACGAGTGGCGCAACATCCAGACCGACCAGTATCGGCCCTCCGGCCTCGCCTATACGGCCAATGTCGGCGACGCGCGGATCGTGGGCCTGGAGACCGAGCTGGAGCTGCGGCTCGCGCAGGGGCTGTCGCTGCAGGCCAACGGCCTCCTGTCGGATTCCAAGATCCGGGACCCCAACCCCCTCTTCGCGCTGCAGGTCGCCGGCGCCCTTCCCGGGGTGCCCAAGGCGTCCGGCGGCCTGCTGGCCATCTACCAGCGCCCGCTCTCCGAGCGCTTCACCCTGCGGGTGGTGGGCGAGACCAGCTACGTCGGCTCCGCGGGCCTTAGCTTCGACGCCACCCTGCCGCCGCGGATGGACCACTACTGGCGCACCAGCCTCTCGGCGGAGGTCGCCACCGAGCACTGGCGGCTGATGGGCTATGTCACCAACCCCTTCAACGACGCCGGCGACACCTTCGCCTACGGCAATCCGTTCAGCTTCGGAACGGTCCAGCAGTCCACGCCCCAGCGGCCGCGGACCATCGGCGTGCGACTCGCCGCCGCATTCTGAACAAATTCTAAACGCGGCGCTGGGGGGCCTCGCGGCAGGGCGGCGTCTTAACCTGTGAGGGGCGGAGCGCTGCGGACGATGAGCCAGTTTGGCTCACGCTGGCGGACCGACCCTTGCAGGGCGGAGCCTTCGGAAAGTTCGGGTGACCCGAAATGGCTCTGGGGACGGGAGCGGGTTCGTTGGTCAGGCTATCAGCGCTTGTTTGCGTGCAAAACCAGGATGCGCAGCTCTCGGAGTGCCTGCGCAAGCTGTCGTTCTGCGACGAGGTCGTAGTGGTCGCGGATCGCTGCACCGACCGCAGCCAGGAGATCGCACGGCGCCACGGCGCGGTGGTGATCGACGGCATCTTCCCTCTTGAGAATCACCGCAAGCAGGCCGGCGTCGACGCTTGCACGGGCGAATGGATCCTGGAGATCGACCCCGACGAGCTGGTGGACGCCGCCCTCGCCTGGGAAATCCGCTGCGTGCTGCAGATGCGCCCCGCAGGCGACTGGTACGAGCTTCCCATCGACAACTACGTGGGCCCGGCCCTGGTCCGTGACGGCTGGGCCGGCGGCCTCTCCGCCCGGCTCGAACCGCGCCTCTACAAGCGCGGCCTCAAGGCGTGGGAACCGCGCCGGCTCAATGCGCCGGCGGTGCTGGCCGGCCAGTCCGGCGGGGCCCTGAAGGGCGCGATCCGCCGTTCGCTGGGCCGCGACGTGGGCGGGCTGGTCGAGCGCCTGAACCGCCTGGCGGCTCTGGCCGCCGAAGACCTGGCCGACGCTAGGGCCGACTCCGGGGCCAAGACCGCGGTCCCGGGCGGCGTCGCGCGCGGCGTGGGCGCCTTCCTGAAGGGCTATGTCGCCAAGGGCGGCTGGCGCGAAGGCCGCCTGGGCCTGCTCGTCGCCATGCTGTCCGGTCTCCTGCCCCTGCTGGCCGAGTTGCGGGCCGCGGACGTGCTGGAGGCCCGCCGCGCCGCCCTCGCCGAGCCCGCCCGTCCAGCCCGCATCCGCGAAGTGGTCGGCCTCGGCCGCTGATCGCCGACGGCCGCAGCCCCGTCGACTTCGACCCCGACGCCCGCTACGGAACGGGTCCGCGCATGTCCGTGCGGGTCCGTGGAGCGCGCCCTTGGCCATCCTCGTCACCGGTTCCGCCGGCTTCATCGGCTTCCACCTGAGCCTGCGGCTGCTGCAGGCCGGTCACGCCGTCGTCGGCCTCGACAACCTCAACGCCTACTACGACCCGTCGCTGAAGGCGGCGCGCCTGGCGATCCTGGAGGCCACCCCCGGCTACACGCACGTCCGCCTGGACCTGGCGGACCGCGACGGCGTCGCCGCCCTCTTCGCCGACGTCCGGCCCAGCGAGGTGGTCAATCTCGCCGCCCAGGCCGGCGTCCGCTACAGCCTGGAAAACCCCGAGGCCTATGTGGGGTCCAACGTCGTGGGCTTCCTCAACCTGCTGGAAGCCGCCCGGGCCCACCCGCCGGCGCACCTGGTCTTCGCCTCCACCAGCTCGATCTACGGCAACCACGCCAACATGCCGTTCAGCGTGCATGACGCCGCGAGCCACCCGATCACCCTCTATTCCGCCACCAAGGCGGCCAACGAGGCCATGGCCCACGCCTACGCCCACCTGTTCGGGCTCCCGGCGACCGGCTTCCGCTTCTTCACCGTCTACGGGCCGTGGGGCCGGCCGGACATGGCGCTCTTCAAGTTCACCGACGCCATCCTGAAGGGCCAGCCGATCGACGTGTACGGCGAGGGCCGCATGCAGCGCGACTTCACCTACGTCGACGACATCGTCGACGGCCTGGTCGCCGCGCTCGGCCGCCCGCCCGCGGCCAACCCCACCTGGGACGCCGCCCACCCCGACCCCGCCACCAGCGCCGCGCCCTGGCGCGTCCTCAACCTCGGCGCGGGGCGCAAGGTGGAGCTGATGCGCTACATCGAGGTGCTGGAGGAGAAGCTGGGCAAGAAGGCCGTCCTCAACCTCATGCCCATGCAGCCCGGCGACGTCACCGCCACCGACGCCGACATCACCGAGACCCGCGCGGTGCTCGGCTACCAGCCCAAGGTCAATGTCGAGGAGGGCGTCGGCCGCTTCGTCGACTGGTACCGCGACTACTACGCGGTCTAAACCGGCTCCTCGATCGACTTCGAGGGCTCCGAGAACCACTTCGGGCCCGCCTCGGTCATGTGGAGGCAGTCCTCCAGGCGCACGCCGAACTTGCCCGGCAGGTAGAGGCCGGGCTCGTCGGAAAAGCACATGCCGGCGGCGATGGGGGTGCGGTCGTTGCGCACGAAATAGGCGGGCTCGTGCCCGTCCAGCCCGATGCCGTGCCCGGTGCGGTGCGAGAGGCCCGGCAGCCTGTAGCCCGGACCATAGCCCAGGCCCTCGTAGTAGCGCCGCACCGCCTCGTCGACGCTGCCGCAGGGAGCGCCCAGCTTCGCGGCCTCGAAGGCCACCTGCTGGCCCTTCTGCACCTGGCCCCAGACCTTGCGCACCTCGGCCGGCGCCTCGCCGTGCACGAAGGTCCGCGAGACATCCGACTGGTAGCCCTGGTAGGTGCAGCCGCAGTCCATCAGCACCACCTCGCCCGGCTTCACCGACTGCGGCTTGCCCGAGCCGTGCGGATAGGCCGCCGCCTCGCCCAGCAGCACCAGGGCGAACTCCACGTCGCCGCCCAGCGCTGTGGTGGCGCCGTTCATGATCGCCGCGATATCGCTTGGCCGCATGCCGCCCTCCACCCGAGGGATCGTGTAGCGATAGGCGGCCATGGTGATGTCGGTGGCGTGCTGCATCAGCGCGATCTCGGCGGACGACTTGATCATCCGGCAACCGCGCACCACGGCCGCGCCGCTGCGGACCGTGCAGGTGGGCAGGTTCCGCTTCAGCCCGTCGACGATGAAGTAGCGGTCGGTCTCCTCGATGGCGATCGCGCCCTTGCCGAGCCTGTGGTCGCGCAGCCAGCCGGCCACCAGCTTCAGCGGATCCTCGTCCTCCTGCCAGCTGCGCACATCGGCCGGGACCGCCAGGGTCTCACGCACGGACGGCTCCTCGAAGAAGGGGGTCACCAGCCCGATCTCGCCGTCGGCCGGAATGATGGCGCAGGTCAGCCGCTCGCTGCGATGCCAGGCCACGCCGGTGAAGTAGATCAGGCTGGATCCCGGCTCGACCAGCAGGGCGGAGATCCCCTGCGCCCGCATCAGCCGCTGGGCCTTGGCGATCCGGCCCAGGCGCTCGGCCTGGCCGATGGGCGCCGGCGGGGCGGGCAACTTGCCCAGTTCGGGGGCGGCGGCGGCAGGGACGGCGGCGGCGCAGGCCAGGCCGGCGACACCGAGGGCGAGGAGTTGGCGACGATCCATGACGGCCAAGCTCGCGCGACTCCGGGCCCGGCTCAAGTCACCGCGAGGCCAAGCACTTTTTCGCGTCTCGCGCGTATTGGTCTTGAAACGCCTGGATTCGCGCCGATTTGGTGAAGGTAGCGCCGGATTCGTAGGCGCCGATGAGAGGGCGGCTCAAGCCGTCCCAGTAGGGAGTGATGCCATGAAGCGTCTGATCGCAACCGCCGCCGCCCTGGCCGTGCTGGCCGGGCCCGCCGCCGCCCTCGCGGACGGCCCTGCCGCCACCAGTTCGCGCGCCGTCAGCGCCTCCGGGCTCGACCTGTCCCGCGCCACCGACGCCAACGTGATGGCCATGCGGCTGGACCGGGCCGCCCTGTCGGTCTGCGGAGCCTCGGAATTCAGCGCCCGCGACGTGCAGACCGACGTGCGCCGCTCGGCCTGCTACCGCGACGCCATGGACCGGGCGCTTTCCGCCCTCAGCGCGCCCGCCGTGAGCGCGGCCCTGCGGGGCCACGCCCTGGCGCGGAGCTAACCGACTACTTCTTCTTGGCGGGCGCCTTGGCCATGGCCGGCTTGGCCGGGGCCTTGGCCGCCTGCGCCTCGATCTCCACCAGCAGCCCCGGACGGGCCAGGGCCACCACCTGCGAGGTGATGCGCGCGGGCTTGTTCTCCAGGCTGCCGTAGAACGAGTTGTAGCCCTCCATCATGCCCGCGAAGTCCATGGTCCCGCCCTTGGCCGGGTCGCCGACCAGCAGCACCCGCATCATCACCACGTCGCTCAGCGAATAGCCCTGGTCCTCCAGGGTCTTCTTGATCTTGCCGAGCACGCTGATGGCCTGGGCCTTGGTATCGCCGAACTGCGGCTGGGCGCCGGCGGCGGGCGGCGCGACGGGATCGGGCGTCAGGCCGCTCACATAGATCATGTCCGAGCCGGCCGGCACGGTGACCGCCTGGGCGATGAAGCTCTTGGTCGGATTGATGTGGACGATCTCCGCCCGCGCCGCGCCGGCGGCCGCGAACGCGGCCAGGACGGCCGGAATCAGGATCTTGCGCATGAGAGTTTCCCTCGAAATTTGCTCAGGCGGCGGGCAGGACGCCGCCGCAGTCCGCGCCGGACTGTGACACGCGCGCGGGCCAAAGGCCTAGCTGCGACGCACCCTCAGGCACGGGCCTAAACGGCCCAGCTTGCGCCGCCTGGCAAGCGGACCGGCGGGCAAACAGGCGCCAAGGCCCTCGCTGAGGAAAGCAGCGGCGCCACGAGCCCAAGAATTCGACAATTGACGTTGGCGTCAGTTTTTCAAAACGCAGAATCCAACATGCGCGTCAAATCTTCCTCGACGTCGATTCAAGTAATCATGGCGCGATATTGCGCGCCGTTGGTCCAAATTTGACCAGCCCACCTACGGCCAAGCTTACCGAAGATCGCTCTTATTGACTTGTGTCTGTCCAGACATGGTTCTGGCCGCGTTCGCGCATGTCGCGAGGGGGGAAGCGCTGAGAAGGGCCCACATCGAAAACGAGGGGACCTATCGTGAAGAAGCTACTTGCAGGCGCCAGCGCCCTGGCGCTCTGCGCGCTGGCGGCCGGCGCGGCCTACGCCGCTGACGCCGCCGCGTCGTCCAGTTCGACCGAGGTCGACACCATCATCGTCACCGGCACCCGGACCACGGGGCTGAAGGCGGTGGACAGCCCGGCGCCGATCACGGTGCTGGATTCCACGGCGCTCGCGCGCGTGGGCCAGACCGACCTGATCCAGGCGATCGCCCAGAACGTGCCGTCCTTCAACGCCCAGGCGTTCGGCGGCGACACCGCCAACCTGACCCTGTCGGCGCGCCTGCGCGGCCTGTCGCCCAACCACGCCCTGGTGCTGATCAACGGCAAGCGCCGGCACGGCACGGCCAACCTGGCGGTCCTGGGCGGGCCGTTCCAGGGCGGGGCCGCCGCGGACCTCAACTTCATCCCGCTGGCCAGCGTCGGCCACATCGAGGTGCTGCAGGAAGGCGCCGCCGCCCAGTACGGCACCGACGCCATCGCCGGCGTCATCAACATCATCCTGAAGAATGAGGATCACGGCGGCAGCGCCACCGTCTCCGGCGGCAAGTACATGGCCGGCGACGGCAAGACCGCCGACTTCAGCGCCAACATCGGCATGGCGCCCTGGACCGACGCCTACCTCGATCTGACCTTCCAGACCCGCTACCACGACCACAGTTTCCGGGGCGACGTGGACCCGCGGGCCACCAACACGATCTACAACATCAATTCCTCGTCGCGCCTGACCCGCTACCCGCAGCTCACGAGCGATCCGGATTTCCCCTATTCGAACCAGATCGCAGGCGACGCCGAGTACCGGATCCAGCAAGGCGCCTTCAACTTCGGCGCCCACTACGGCGAGCTGGAGGTCTACGCCTTCGGCACCTACGGCCATAAGTTCGCCGACGCCTACGAGAACTGGCGTGTGCCGAACCTGATCGTCGGCAAGGACGGCACGATCCCGCGGCCGCTGGGCTTCAAGCCCAAGGAAGTCTCCTACGAGGACGACTACGCCCTGACCGGCGGCGTCACCTACGACCTCGAGGGCTGGAAGGTCGACATCGCGTCCACCTACGGCAAGGACGACGTCAACATCCACACGATGGATTCGCTGAACCGGTCGCTCTACATCGACACGTCCACGGCCACGACGCCCGGCCAGTCGCCCACCGACTTCTACGCCGGCGCCTTCATCGCCAGCCAGTGGACGACCCAGATCGACATCAGCAAGGACCTGGACCTGTTCGGCTTCGCCAAGCCGACCACCATCGCCTACGGTGGCGAGTTCCGGCGCGAGACCTATGAGATCAAGCCGGGCGATCCGGCCTCGCGCTACAAGGAGGGCTCGCAGTCCTATCCGGGCTTTGCCCTCACCGATGCCGGCAAGCACAGCCGCAAGAACTACGCCGGCTACGTCGACGTCGCCCTCAGCCCGATGGACGCCCTGAAGCTGGACCTGGCGGCCCGCTACGAGCACTTCACCGACTTCGGCAACAAGGCGGTGTTCAAGGGCACCGGCCGCTACGACTTCAACGACATGGTCGCCGTCCGCGCCACGGGCTCCACGGGCTTCCGCGCCCCGACCCTGGCCGAGGAGTACTATTCGGCCACCAACGTCTCCCCGACCTCGGCCTTCGTGCAGCTGCCGCCCAACTCGGCGGCCGCCCGGCTGGTGGGGGTGAACGGCCTGAAGCCCGAGAAGTCCTTCAACATCAGCGGCGGCTTCGTGGTCCACCCGGGCCATGGCATCACCGCCACCCTGGACGTCTACCAGATCAGCATCCACGACCGCATCGTCGGCTCCGGCTCGCTGTTCGGTTCGGGCGGCACGGTCAACCTGCCGGCGGTGACCCAGGCGATCCTCGCCAACGGCAACGTGCTGGACCCCACCGTCACCCAGACCGGGATCAACATCTTCACCAACGGGCTGAACACGCGCACCCGCGGCGCCGAGTTCGTGGCCACCACGACCACCAACCTCCAGGACTGGGGCATGGGCGACTGGGGCTCGGTGCAGTGGTCGCTGACGGCCAACTACAACACGACCAAGGTCACCAAGATCAAGGCGCCGCCGGCCCAGCTGGCCGGGGCGTCGCTGTTCGATCTGTCGTCGATCTCGACGCTGGAGAAGGCCTCGCCGAAGTTCCGGGTCGTCGCCGGCGCCCTTTGGACCTGGGACAAGTTCTCGGTGAACCTGAAGGAGTCGTTCTACGGCAAGGCCTCGCAGTACCAGAGCCGCACCGGCTGCCCGCTGGCCGCTGCGCCGATCGCCACCTGCTACCTGGTGACGGTGGACGCCGCAGCGATCACCGACCTGGAGATCAGCTACAAGATCATTGAGCCGGTGAAGCTGACGATCGGGGCCAACAACCTGTTCGACAAGGAGCCGAACAAGATCAACCCGGCCCTGCGCCAGGACTACCTGCAGGCCAATTCCAACGGCTACGTGACCCAGTACCCGACGTTCTCCGCCTATGGGATCAACGGCGGCTACTACTACGGCAAGATCACCTACACCTTCTGATCGCGCCTTCGCCGGATCGGCGAGCGCAGAGGCCGCGGGGTTCGCCCCGCGGCCTTTTCTGTGCGCCGGGCGTCGCCCGATGCGGCCAGGAAGCCGATGCGGCAAAGAAAAAGCCGCGCCTTTCGGCGCGGCCAGTTAAGGGAGGAAACGCCCCAAAGGGCAGGTGAACCTTGGCTGTAGCGGCGACGGCTGGGAAGCCCCGGGCGCGCCTGAAACCGCACTCTTCCGGAGGCGCCTGCAAATCAGGCAGATCGCACGAAATCTGTGCGCCGCCCTCTAGAGGCGCAGGTCCGCGGCGCCCTTCGGGAGCATCGCCTTGACGTCGTAGAGCACCGCGTCCGGCCGGCCCAGGGCCCGGATCCGCTCCGGCCCCAGCTCCACGAACTGGCGGTGCGCCACGGCCAGGACGACGCCGTCGTAGGCGCCTACTTCTGGCTCGGCCACCAGCTCCAGCCCGTACTCCGCCCGCGCCGCCGGCGCGTCGATCCAGGGATCCCAGACGTCGACCCGCGCGCCGTAGTCCGCCAGCTCCTCGACGATGTCGATCACCCGGGTGTTGCGCAGGTCGGGCGTGTTCTCTTTGAAGGCCAGGCCCATCACCAGGACGCGCGCGCCCTTCACCAGCACCCCGCGCCGGATCATCGCCTTCACCAGCTCACGCGCGACGTGCCCGCCCATGCCGTCGTTGATCCGCCGACCGGCCAGGATCACCTCGGGCCGATAGCCCAGGGCCTCGGCCTTGTGGGTCAGGTAGTAGGGGTCGACGCCGATGCAGTGGCCGCCGACCAGGCCCGGTCGGAACGGCAGGAAGTTCCACTTGGTCGCCGCCGCCGCCAGCACCTCCTGGGTGTCGATCCCCAGGCGCTGGAAGATCAGGGCGAACTCGTTGACCAGGGCGATGTTGAGATCGCGCTGGGTGTTCTCGATCACCTTGGCGGCCTCGGCCACGCGGATCGAGCTGGCCCGGTGAGTGCCGGCGCGCACGATCGAGGCGTACAGCGCATCGACGAAGTCCGCCGCCGCCGGCGTCGAGCCGGCGGTCACCTTGACGATGTCGGCCAGCCGGTGGTTCGGGTCCCCCGGGTTGGCGCGCTCAGGGCTGTAGCCGGCAAAGAAGTCGCGGTTGAACGCCAGGCCGGAGACCTGGGCCACCACCGGCACGCAGTCCTCCTCGGTGGCGCCCGGATAGACGGTGGACTCATAGACCACCACGCCCCCCGGCCGGATTGCGCCGCCGACCGTGCGGCTCGCCGCCATCAGGGCCGAGAGGTCCGGCCGCTTGTGGGCGTCGATAGGCGTCGGCACGGTGACGATGAAGACATTGCAGCCGACCAGGGCCGCCGGGTCGGCGCTGAACGACAGCCGCGTGGCCGCCCGCAGATCTTCGGCCGAGACTTCCAGGGTGCGGTCCTGGCCGGCCGCCAGCTCGGCGACCCGCTCGGCGCTGACGTCGAAGCCCACCACCTCGTGCTCCGCCGCGAAGGCCACGGCCAGCGGCAAGCCGACGTAGCCGAGGCCGATCACGGCGATCCGGGCGGGGGCGTTGGCGAAGGGATTCAGCACCATGCGCCGGCCTCTAGCACGCCCGCCGCAGTTCGCGGACCGCCAGGTACAGGTGATAGAGCGACGTCGCCGGCGAAGACTCTTCCAGGAAGCCCCCGTCCGGCCGCATCCGCTCGCGCCAGACGCCCCGCGCCGGGGTGTCCAGATAGGTCATCAGGCCGTTCGCCGCCTCCAGCGCCGCGGCCGGCGCGCCCAGGACCAGCGCGGCCTTGATATGCTCGGTCTGCGGCCAGAGCCGCGCGCCCGCGTCGCGCACCGAGAGGTCGTCGCGCAGCGCATTGACCACCACGCCCCGGCGCCGGTCGAAGCCGCCCCGGCCCGTCGCGAACAGCCGCCGGGCGGCCGCCTCGCCCCGCGCCTCGCCGCGCCGCCGGCCCCACTGGGCCAGCAGCCAGGCCCATTCGAACTGGTGCCCCGGCTCGATCAGGCCCGCCTCCCCCGTCAGCCGCCCCCAGTCGGCGTCGTAGAACTCGGCCAGGACCCCGCTGGCCGGATCGACGAAGCGCGCGAGCGCCAGGGCCGCGATCTCGTCGGCCAGCATTGCCCAGGCGGGATCGCCGCCGGCCACGCCCTCCCAGGCCAGGGCGGCCTCGAAGAGGTGCATGTGGGCGTTGGCCTGGAACGGGCGCTCGCCCACTTCGCGGAAGCCGCCGGCCGCGTGGTGGAACCGCTCGAGCCGGCTCCGCAGCGCCGCCGCCTCGCGCGCGGCCTCGCCGTTCCCCGGATCAGCGCGGTGCAGCCCCGCCAGCGCCAGGAGCACGAAGGCGTGCTCGTAGAGCCGCGCCTCGGGATCGGCCTGGCCGCCCGCCAGATCGAGGGTCGCGGCGAACAGGCCATCCGGCCGCCGCGCGTGGTGGACGAAATGCTCCAGCCCGGCCCGCGCCACCGCCAGCCACGGGCCGGGGATCCCCTCGGCCGCGGCGTCGGCAAAGACGAAGGCCTGCCGCGCCTGCACCCGCGCCCGCCGGCGCGGATCGTCCGGCGCGCCGGCCCAGGTCAGGGCCTCGCGGAATGCTCCGGTCGCCGGGTCGACGCCCACGGTGGCCCAGAGCGGCAGGGCCGCGGTGCGCAGCCACCGGTCCAGCCCCTCGGCGGCCTCCGCGAGGCTCGCGAAGCGCGGGGATGGCCCCGCCCCCGGCTCGCGCACGGACTGGGCCGCACCGGGCCCGCAGACCAGCACGGCGTCCGGCTCCACCACCACGATCGTTCCGGGGGCGCCGACTACGCTGACCCGAACGCCGGGAGGGGCGCGCACGAACGGCTGGTCGGGACTGCGGCCCTCCGCTGCGGCCACCGCGTCCCAGGCGCCCAGGTCGGACCAGGCGAAATCCACGGCCAGCACCGCGCCGCGGGCGGTCTTCTCCATCACCGCCCGGTCGAAGGCGATCGCCGGCGCCTCGGCGAAGCGCGGGCCCAGCCGGCCATCCGGCGCGATCGACGCCACCGCGGCCTCCGCTGCGGCCGCCACCTGCGGGGCATGGCGGCGCAACTCGCCCAGCAGGCCGCCCACCGAGCCGACGAAGGTTCCGCTGTTCCAGAGCGCGCCGGCGGCCACCAGGTCGGCGGCGGCGTCAGCCGGCGGCTTCTCCACGAAGGCCGCGACCGCCCGCAGCGGCCCCCGCCCCGCGGCCGGCTGAATATAGCCATAGGCCGTGGCGGGCGATGTCGGGGCGATCCCGAGCGTCACCACCGCGCCGCCCGCAGCCGCGGCCAAGGTGCCCGTCACCGCTGCGCGGAAGGCCGCCTCGTCCGGGATGTGGTGGTCGGCCGGCAGGATCACCGCGATGGCGTCCGGCGCGCGCGCGGCGATCCAGGCGGCGGCGGCGGCGATGGCGGGTGCGGTGTTGCGGCCCACGGGCTCGAGCAGGACCTGTGCGGCCCGGCCGTCCAGCTGCGCGGCGATCAGCTCGGCATGGGCCGCCGCCCCGACGACCACCAGCTCGCCGCCGCCCGAGGCCAGGGGCGCGGCGCGCGCCACCGCCGCCTCGAACCCGGTCCGAGGTCCCGCGAGCGCCAGAAACGGCTTCGGCCGCCACGGCCGCGACAGCGGCCACAGCCGCTCGCCCACGCCCCCGCAGAGGATCACCGGATAGACGGGCGGCAGGGCGGAGACCTCCATCAGCCCAAGGCGTCTAGCCCCTTCGGCCGCGATCTCAAACCGCCGGCGCGAGGTCCGCGTCGAGCTCCCCGCTCAGGCGAGTTCGATTGACCCCCTTCCGCCCGGACGGTTAAAGGGTCTTAAGTATGCGGGATGTGAGGGGTTTTCTGGCGGCTTGTGGCCGCTTTTCAGCTGAACAGAGCGCGTAGACCGAGGCCGATGCCCGCCCATAGGGCGAGCGAGGCGCACGCGCCGATCGTCAGGCCGAGCCCGATCGGCAGACGACGGAGCGGCTGGGCCTCGGCGTGCTGGGCGACTTCGAGCGAGACGTCGGTCGGCATGCAGATCTACTCCGACATCGCCCAGTTGTTGGGCTGTGTCACATTAGTTGCCGATGAGCGTGAAAAGTTCGTTGGGATAAATGGCTAACAAGGCGCCAATTCGGACGGCTGGCCCGATCCTCTAGGCGCCGAACGCGTGGGACGATCTTTCGGATGACCGACGTCATCGTCAGACCCGTAAGGCCGATCTCGCAGGCGGATACGTCTGCGGTCGATCTGCGCGCGCAGCTGTTCGTGCCCGAGCGCGCGACCGTGGCCGCCAGCCCTGGCAAGCGGGCGGTGGATATCTTCGGCGCCCTCGTGGCCCTGCTGATCTTCCTGCCCCTGCTGCTCTGCGTCGCCCTGATGGTGCGGCTCGAATCACCCGGTCCGGTGATCTTCCGCCAGCGCCGCACCGGCCACCAGGGCCGGGTCTTCACCATCTACAAGTTCCGCACCATGACGGTGACCGAGGACAGCGCCAATGTCCGCCAGGCCACCCGCAACGACGCCCGGATCACCGCGGTCGGCGCGCTGCTGCGCAAGCTCAGCCTCGACGAGCTGCCGCAGTTCCTGAATGTGCTGAAAGGGGACATGTCCCTGGTGGGCCCGCGCCCGCACGCCCTGGCCCATGATTCCCAGTACGGCGCGGCGATTCCCGCCTACTCCGACCGCTTCCGCGCCAAGCCGGGCCTCACCGGCCTGGCCCAGGTCAACGGCCTCCGCGGCGAGATCCGCGACCTGCGCTGCATGCGCGACCGCATCGACGCCGACAATCTCTATATCGACAGCTGGTCCCTCGGCCTCGACATCGCGATCCTGGCGAGGACCGCCCTGATCATCTTCCGCGATCCTCAGGCGTACTGACGCCTCCGAGCTGACGGCCGCGAGCTGACCGCCGCGAGACCGGCCGCGCCACGCCGCGGTCATATTTTATCAACCCTGATGCAACCGTCCGGCCGCCCGCCCCGAATATAGTCCAGGTCGCGCGGGGTTACGCGACAGAGCCGTGGCGCGGCTCTTGCTCTGACCCCTGCGTGTCGACGGGGCGATCGGGGACCATGTCCGGATATGAGACGCGGCTTGCAGCAGACGGCGGTGCAGAGCGCATCCAGCCCTGCAGCCTTGCCATCGCCGCCGCGACTTCCGCCGGAGCCGCCAGCGATGAATAGCGTCGCCGAATTCCATACCCACGCCGACGCCGCGCCCTGGCCGCAGGCCGAGGCCGTGCGCTCGACGTCAGCCCCGCCGCCGGCGCCCGCGCTGGCCGCCGTGGCCGCCAGCCGCCGCAAGCGGGCCTTCGACATCGCCATGGCCCTGGCCGCCCTGCTGGTCTTCCTGCCCTTGCTGCTGGTCGTGGCCGCCCTGGTGCGCCTGGAGAGCCCCGGCCCCGCCCTCTTCCGCCAGCGCCGCACCGGGCTGGGCGGGAAGATCTTCACCGTCTTCAAGTTCCGCACCATGACCGTGGCCGAGGATGGCGCGACGGTGCGCCAGGCCACGCGGGACGACACCCGCGTCACGACCCTGGGCGCGATCCTGCGCAAGTTCAGCCTGGATGAGCTGCCGCAGCTGCTGAACGTGCTGCGCGGCGAGATGTCCCTCATCGGTCCGCGGCCGCACGCCGTGGCGCACGACGAGCAATGGCGCGCGCAGGCCCCCGGCTACGACCGCCGGTTCCGCACGCGGCCCGGCCTCACCGGCTACGCCGCCGTCTGCGGCTTCCGGGGCGAGGTTCGCGACCTGCAGTCGATCGTCGACCGGGTCGAATCCGACAACGAATACATCGACACCTGGAGCTTCGGGCTCGACATGAAGATCGTGTGGCGCACCCTGCCCCTGATCTTCGGCGACATCCGCGCCTACTGATTAACCGATCGCTCAGCCGCAGCCGCTAGGGTCCGCCCCAAGAACGGTGGGGATGGCCAGAATGGCGGACGATACCGGCGCACACCGCGCCAGCGCCGAGCAGGAAGTCCCGGGCCGGGAAGTCCCCTCACAGCACCGCCGTGGTCCGTTGCGCCCGGAACGGCTGCAGAGCGTCCGCAACCGCATTTCCGGCCCCAGCCTGGCTCGCCTCTTCCAGTTCGGCGACCTGGCGGGCCTGGCCCTCGCGTCCCTGGCCGCCACCCGCCTCGTCACCCTGCCCGAGATCATGTGGCTGGGCGCGCCGCTGGTGGCCCTGGTGCTGCTGGTCGCCACCGGCGCCTACACCATGAACCCGCGCGAGGGATCCGAGCGCAAGCTGGGCCGCCTGGCTATCGCCGCCGCCGCGGCCGGGGGCGCCGCCGGGATGATCTGCGGCCTCTACGACCCGCGCTTCCCCGCCCTCGGCATCGGCGCCTGGGTGGCCATGGCCGGCACGGCCCTGGCGTTGACCCACCTGGTCTGGGGCCAGGTGCTGCGGACACTACGCAAGCGCGGGCTGCTGACGCCCAACCTGGTCATCGTCGGCGGCACGCCAGCGGCCCAGCGGCTGATCCGCCGGGCGCTGCGGACCCGCGACATCAACATCCTCGGCATCTTCGACGACCGCCGCGAGCGGGTGGGCCCCGACATCCTGGGCGTGCCGGTGCTGGGCAAGACCGCCGACCTGATCGACCACCGCATCCTGCCCTTCGTCGACCGGATCGTGATCACCGTGCCGCCCAAGGCCAATGCGCGCATCGCCCAGCTGATCGAGCGCCTGGCGCCCATCCCGAACCCGGTCTCCCTGCTGCTCGAGGAGGCCGACGACGAGACCGAGGCCCAGGCCCTGGGCCGCATCGCCGACTTCGACCTGATGCAGGTGGCGGGCCCGTCCGAGCGCTCCGGCTACCTCGCCGCCAAGCGCGCGCTGGACCTGGTGCTGGGCGTGCTGGGCTTGATCGCGCTCGCGCCGCTGATGGCGACCGTGGCCCTGGCGATCCGGCTGGACAGCCCCGGCCCGATCTTCTTCCGCCAGAAGCGCCACGGCTACATGAACGAGGAGATCGTGGTCTGGAAGTTCCGCTCGATGCGGGTGGAATCCACCGACCACAAGGCCGTCCGCCAGGTCAGCGCGGGCGACGATCGCGTCACCAAGGTGGGCCGCTTCATCCGCAAGACCAGCCTCGACGAGCTGCCGCAGATCTTCAACATCATCAGCGGCGAGATGTCGATCGTCGGCCCCCGCCCGCACGCCATCGGCATGCTGTCCGGCGGCGCCGAGGCCAGCAAGCTGGTGGAGACCTACGCCCACCGCCACCGGATCAAGCCGGGGCTTACCGGCTGGGCCGCCGTCAACGGCTCGCGCGGCCCCGTCGATACGCCCGAGGCCGTGCGTCGCCGCGTCGCCCTGGACCTGGAGTACGTCGAGCGCCGCTCGTTCTGGCTCGACATCGCCATCATCCTGCGCACCGCCCCCTGCCTGCTGGGCGACGGCGAGGCCGTGCGCTGATTGGAGAATCGGCCCCGCCGGCGCAGCATCGCGCCATGAGCCGGACCCTGCCGATCGCGGCCGCCGTCGCCGCCCTCGCCGCGGCCGGCCCGGCGATGGCCGGCGAGGTGTTCGCGGGCGTCTATGCCCACGACGTCGACGACGGCATCTCCTACGGAAAGTTCGAGCACGGCGCCCAGATCGTGGTCGGCGCGCGCACGACCGCCCTGGACGAGCTGCGCCTGCTGGGCCGGCCGCGGGTGCACCTGCTGGTCGGCGTCAACACCGACGGCGACACCGACTACATCGCCGGCGGCCTCTCCTGGCGCTTCCGCTTCGCCGAGCGGTTCTACATCGAGCCGGGGATCGGCATCGCGGTCCAGGACGGCAAGGTGGGCCTGCCCTCGCCGGACGAGCCGGGCCTGACGCCGCAGCAGCGGCTGGAGCGCCTGCACGACTACCAGACCAAGCTCGACCTGGGCTCACGGGTGCTGTTCGAGCCGGAGCTGTCGCTGGGCTACCGCGCCACCCAGCGCCTGTCGCTGGAGCTGTCGTGGATCCACATGAGCCATGGGCGCCTGGCGGGCAGCTACAACCCCGGCGTGGCGGACGTCGGCCTGCGGGTGCTCTACCGCTACGGGCTGGATCGCTGACGGGGGCGGCGCGCCAGCGGCCCGGCGCCGGCTAGGTTTCCGACTGCTGCGGCGCAGGCGCCGCCGCCGCGACGGGCGCAGGCCGCAAGGGCCAGGTCCCCAGCCGGCCCTTCAGCGCCAGGCACCGCTTCTCGATCACATGCCAGCTGACGTAACCCAGGATCAGCGACCCGATCAGCGTCAGCAGGGCGTGGACCAGCAGCGGGATGTCGCGCCAGTACCACAGCAGCAGCGTGGCGATCGGCCAGGCGTAGAGGTAGACGCCGTAGGAGATGTCGTCCTTGGCGTTGATGGTCCGCAGCGGCCGCCAGGTCGCCTCGAACGCGATCCAGAACAGCACATAGGCGCCCAGGGTCATCAGGGCCACGCTGGCCAGCGCCGGTACGAACAGGGCCGCGACCAGGGCGGCGGCGGCCAGCAGGGCGTAGGACGCGCGATAGGTCTGGGGATAGAGCCGCAGCAGGGCCCCGCAGGCGAAGGCGCTCGTCAGGCGCACCGCCTCGCGCGGCTCGCCCAGCACCACGTTCAGCGGCCGCGCCAGGTGCTCGATGACCGCGCCCACCGGCAGCAGGAACAGGAAGTTCGCCGCCAGCAGCGCCACCGTCAGCGCCAGATACATCCACCGCCGCCGGTAGAAGCCCAAAAGGCCCACGGCGGCCGCCATCAGGTAGCAGCGGAACTCGTAGCTGATGGTCCACATCGAGCCGTTCAGCGACGGATAGGCGAGGCCCGGGAAGACCCCCGGCGCCACCGGGGACTTTAGCATCAAGAGGTTCGCGACCAGCTTCACCCAGTCCTTGGGCGAGAAGGCCGAGAGGTTCGCCCCGCCCAGCGGCGCCACGATCAGCACGCAGGCCAGGTAGCAGATCACGAACGCCGGATAGATCCGCAGGACGCGCTTCCAGATGTAGGTCCGTGCGTCCGAGATGAAGCTGGCGGTGATCAGGTAGCCGCTGATGAGGAAGAAGCCGTCCACGGCCAGTTCGCCGAAGCTGATGGTCCCGAACAGCATCCGCAGCGGCTCGCGCGCATAGGTGCCGTCGAACATCTGCGGCGAGTGGGAGGCGATCACCAGCGACGCGAACAGCAGCCGCAAGGACCCAAAGGCATTCTGGCGATCCGCCTGGGCAGTCACTGGGCCCCTCCGCTCAGGGCGAAAACTAACGCTTGGAAAACTAACGCTTGGTCGGGAATTTCAGGCCGAAGGGCTTCAGCACCAAGGCGATGTAGATCAGGACCGCCAGCACGATCAGGAACGAGGCGATCTTCTCACCCTGGTTGCCGAGTTTGTCGCCCTCGTTGCCCACATAGTTGGCGACCGCGCAGCCCACGGCCGGCGGCAGATAGTGCAGGATGGTGTCCTGGGGCTCGCCGGCTTGGACCGAGCGGTGCAGGAACAGCACGACCAGGCCTCCGAAGATCGCCACGGTGATCCAATCGTAGACCGTCTCCACGCGCGTCCTCCGTTCGCACACAAGGTGTTCTAACTATCAGGAAGCCGGGCCTTCGCAAACGCGACAAGCTGCGGATCCTGGTCCAAACACGCACGTCACAGCGACATGCAGGGGCCCAGGCGCAAACCCCGTGCCAAAGCGGGCGACCTTCGACATAGATGGCGCGATGGGTCGGATGGTCGCGCAAGCATCGAGCGCCGGCGGGCGTGGGACGGCAGGCGCGAAGGGGCGTGGTCGGCCGGCCTGGGCCCTCGCGCTCGCCGCCGCGGCGCTGCTGGCCAGCTGCGAGGCCTCCGATTCGGCCGCGGCCCTCAGTCCCGGCAAGGGCGTCCGGCTGCCCGACCACCGCACGATCAACTTCCGGTGCGAGGGGACCGGCGCGCCGACCGTCCTCCTGGAGTCGGGCTTCGGGGCCGACTCGGGCGCCTGGTTCAAGGTCCAGCCGGCCCTGGCCCGCACCACCCGGGTCTGCGCCTACGACCGCGCCGGCTACGGCTACAGCGACCCGGGACCACTGCCGCGCGACGGCGCCGCCATCGCCCGCGACCTCGACCAGGCCCTCGTGGCGGCGCGGATCGACGGGCCCTATGTGCTGGTCGGCCACTCGGCCGGCGGGCTCTATGCGCGCCTGTTCGCGGCGCGGCGGTTGCAGGACGTGAAGGGCCTGGTGCTGCTGGATCCAACCGTGGAGACCCACGTGGCGGATCCGGCGAACGACGGCCTGGAGGGCATCCGCAACCGGGTCCAGCGCTGCCTGGCCGCGGCCAGCGCCAGCCCGCAGCCGCCGCTGGAAGACCCGCAGTGGCAGGGTTGCATCCCGGCCCGCCGCGATCCCCATCAGATCGAGGTGGCCCGCCGGCCCGACAGCTGGCGCAACCAGCTCTCGGAACTGGACGCCATCTTCGGCCGCACCTCCGACCAGGTGATGCGGATGGGCGACCTGCTGCGGCCGATCCCGGCCTACGTCATCACCGCCTCCGACACGGCCGCGGCCGCCCAGAAGCTCGGCTATGCGTCGCAATCCCTGTGGGAGCTGCAGCACATGCGGCTAGCCTACAGCTTCGATCGCGGGGCCCAGCGAACGGTGCTCTCCTCCCACCTGGTGATGATCGACCGGCCCGAGGTGGTGATCGAGGCGGTCCAGTCCATGCTCGCGGCCATCCGCGCCGGACGGCCGCCCGACGACCTGCCGCCCAGCGAGACCGCCGCGCCGCCGGGCGGCTTCGCGCCGGACGCGGATATCGAAAACCCCGGCGCGACAAAGTGATCTGGCCGCCCGCTGCGCTGATGGTCTAAGCTGGCCGCCTCAAGTTGGGGCGTTACATGGCTCGCGAGGGCTTCCACCTGACCATCGCCGGCGCGACCGCCGCGCTTGTCCTCGGACAGGCGCCCGCCGCCTTGGGCCAGGTGCTGGACATCCAGCCCGATGGGGGCGTGGTCACCTACGCCGGGCCCGCCGTCTATACCAGCGACGGCGCGCGCCCGATCCTGGCGCCCGTCCCGACCGGCGGCTCGCGCCAGGCGCCGCCTGAAGTCGCCGCTGCGATCCAGGAGTCCGCCGCCCGCCACGCCCTGCCCGCCCCGGTGGTCGAGGCCGTGGCCTGGCAGGAATCGCGCTTCAACCAGCAGGCGCTGTCGCCCAAGGGCGCGCGCGGGATCATGCAACTGATGCCGGCCACCGCCTCGGTGCTGGGCGTGGACGCCGCGGACCTGCGGGCCAATATCGACGGCGGCGCCGCCTATCTCGCCAGCCAGATGCGCCGCTTCGGCGACCTGTCGCTGGCGCTGGCCGCCTACAACGCCGGCCCCGAGGCGGTGGACCGCTTCGGTGGCGTGCCGCCCTACGCCGAAACCCAGGCCTATGTGCGCGCGATCTTGTCGCGCGTGGCCGCCACCTCCGTCGCCGCCGTTCGCGCCCCTTGAGGTCCATGACAGCCCGATCCAGATCCCTCGTCCTCGCCGGCTTCGCCGGGCCCCTGGCCGCTCTCGCCGCGGCGGCGCCCGCCCATGCCCAGGCCGCCGCCGACCCGGCCGGCTCCTCGCCCCTCTTGGCGGCGCTCACCTGGGTGCAGGGCACCCTGCTCGGCAACATCGCCACCAGCGCCGCGGTGATCGCCGTGGCGGCGGTGGGCTTCCTGATGCTGACCGGCCGCATCGACTGGCGGCGCGGACTGACCGTGATCGTGGGCGCCTTCATCATCTTCGGCGCGGTCTCGATCGTGGCCGGCATCCGCTCCCTGGCCTCGGGGCTCTGAGACCGTGAGCCGGCTCGCCTCCGACCCTGTCTTCGCGGCGCTGACGCGGCCCCAGATGATCGGCGGCGTGACCTATCCCTATGCGGTGCTGAACCTGATCATCACCGGCGAGATGTTCCTGATCACCCGCTCGTTCTGGACGCTGCTGGTGGCGGTCCTGATCCATGCGGTGGGCTATGTGGGCTCCCTGCGCGAGCCGCGGTTCTTCGACCTGTGGATGACCCGCCTTCGCGCCTGCCCGCGCGTGAAGAACCACAGCTTCTGGGGCGGGAACTCGTACCGGCCATGACGGGCGGGCTCTTCACCACCGGCGCAGCCAAGGTGCTGGCGCCGCGGGAGGCCTCGGTCGGCGACCGGCTGCCCTACCTGGGCCATGCCGACGACGTCACCCTGCGCACCCGCGACGGCCTGCTGGTCCAGACGCTGCACCTGGCCGGCTTCCCGTTCGAGACCGCGCCGGACGAGGAGCTGAACTACCGCAAGTCCATCCGCGAGACCGTCCTGCGCGGCGCGGCCAGCTCGCGCCTGGCGATCTACCACCATGTGGTGCGCCGGCGGGTGACGCCGCAGTTCCCGGGCTCGCCCGACGAGCCGTTCTGCCACGCCCTCGACACCCGCTGGCGCGAGCAGCTGGCCGGCCGCCGGCTCTATGTGAACGACATCTTCCTGACCCTCGTCCTGCGCCCCACCCAGGGCAGCGCCGGCTTCGTCGAGCGCCTGCTCAAGGGTCCGCGGGCCCGGGATGGCGACATCACCCGCGACCTGCGCGACCTGCATGCGGCGCGCGAAGCCTTCGCCGCCGTCCTGGCCCCCTATGGCGCGCGCACCCTGGGTCTCTACGACGGTCCCGGCGGCGCGCGGCGCTCCGAGCCGGCGGAGTTCCTGAGCCTGGTGCTCAATGGGGACCTGCGCCCGATCCTGGCCCCCACCGGCGACCTCGGGCAGGCCATCGCCGCCCGACGGCTGAGCTTCGGCCTGGACGCCATGGAGAGCGGCGGCGGTCCGGGCCCGGCCCAGTTCGGCGCCATGGTGTCCATGAAGGACTATCCGGCCCGCACCGCCCCCGGGATGCTGGACGGCGTGCTGCGCCTGCCCATGGAGCTGGTGCTGACCGAGAGCTTCGCCTTCGTCGATCGCCAGGCCGCCCTGGAGCGCATGGGCCTGGCCCTGCGTCGGCTCAAGGCGGCCGAGGACGACGCCTTCAGCCTGCGCGGCGAGCTGGCCCAGGCGCGCGATGACGTGGGCGCCGGCAGAGCCGCCTATGGCGAGCACCACCTGACCATCCTGGCCAAGGCCGAGAGCCTGGAGGAGCTGGACGCCGGGGTCGCCGACATCCAGTCGGCCCTGGCCGAGATGGGCGCCGTCGCGGTGCGCGAGGACGTCAATCTGGAACCCGCCTTCTGGGCCCAGTTTCCCGGCAACTTCAAATACATCGCCCGCAAGGCCCTGATCTCGACGGCCAATTTCGCGGGCCTCGCCAGCTTCCACAATCACCCCACCGGCCAGGCCGAGGGCAACCACTGGGGCCCGGCGATCGCGGTCCTGGAGACCACCGCCTTCGGGCCGTACCACTTCAATTTCCACCACGGGGACCTGGGCAACTTCACCGTCATCGGGCCCTCAGGCTCCGGCAAGACGGTGCTGCTCACCTTCCTCCTGGCCCAGGCCGAGCGGCTGCAGCCGCGGATCGCCTATTTCGACAAGGACCGCGGCGCCGAGCCCTTCATCCGCGCCATCGGCGGCCGTTACGACGTGATCTCGCCGGGCGAGCCCACGGGCTTCAACCCCCTGGCTCAGCCCGACACGCCCGGCAACCGCGCGTTCCTGGGCGAGTGGGTCGCCCAGCTGCTGACCGCCGAAGGCGGGGCGCTCGATTCCGAGGATCGCGCCATGATCGCAGACGCGATCGACGCCAACTTCGCCCAGCCGCCCGGCCATCGCCGCCTGCGCTACCTGCGCGAACTGTTCCGCGGCGCGCGGCGGCCCAGCGCTGGCGATCTGGCCTCGCGCCTCTCGGCCTGGTGCGAGGGCGGCGACCACGCCTGGCTGTTCGACAACGCCGACGACCTTCTGGACATCGAGACCCGCATCGTCGGCTTCGACATGACCAAGGTGCTGGACGCCCCCACCGTGCGCATCCCGGCGATGATGTACCTGTTCCACCGCCTGGAGCAGCGTCTGGACGGCAGCCCCGCCCTGATCGTGGTCGACGAGGGCTGGAAGGTGCTGGACGACCCGGTGTTCGTGCGCCGGATCAAGGACTGGGAAAAGACCATCCGCAAGCGCAACGGCCTGGTCGGCTTCTGCACCCAGAGCGCCTCCGACGCCCTGGAGAGCCGTATCGCCTCGGCGATCATCGAGCAGGCCGCGACCCAGATCTTCTTCCCCAACGCCCGAGCCAAGGCGGCGGACTACATTGACGGCTTCGGCCTTTCCGAGCACGAGTTCGAGCTGGTCCGCAGCCTGCCGGACACCTCGCGCTGTTTCCTGATCAAGCGCGGCGACCACAGCGTCGTGGCGCGGCTGGACCTGGCGGGCCTGGGCGGCGAGCTGGCCGTGCTGGCCGGCACCGAACGCTCCGTGCGCCGCCTCGACGCCATCCGCCGAGAGGTCGGCGACGAGCCCGCGGCCTGGCTGGCGGCCTTCATGCAGGATCGGAGCGCGGCATGACGCCTGGCGCCTGCGCCGCCATGGTCGACGACGGCGTGATCCGCGGCGTACTCGCCACGGTGGGCTGCCAGACGCGCGGCTATGCCGAGAGCGGCTACCTGGCGCTGACCGCCGGCTCGGGCGTCTTCCAGACCGCGCTCACCGCCCTCCTGGTGATCTATGTGGCCCTCATGGGCTTTCGCCTGCTGTTCGCCCAGGGCGGCGCGCGGGTGTCGGACATGCCCATGGCGGCCTTCCTGGTCGGGGCGATCCTGGCCCTGGTGACCAGCTGGTCGACCTTCCAGACCCTGGTCTTCGACCTGGCCGACCGCGCGCCCGTGGAGATCGCCGCCATCGTCTCCGGCCCCCTGCAGGGCGGCGGAGGCTCCTCTCTGGCGGCCCATCCGGTGGACGGATTGCAGGCGGCCTATGACGAGCTCACCGCCACGGGCGCGGCCTTCGGCAAGGTCGCCGGCGGGGCCGCCAAGTCCTATTCCAGCCCCGAGGCCGCCGCCGCCGAGGCGACCTCCGCCGCCAGCGGCGTCCTCTTCCTGGCCAGCGCCGGGGTGATCTCCGCCGCGACCCTGGCCATCGGCGTGCTGACCGCCCTGGGCCCGATATTCATCGCCCTGGCCCTGATCCCCGCGACCCGCGGCCTCTTCCTGGGCTGGGTGCGGGCCCTGGCCGCCGCAGCCTTGACGCCGATGGTGGCCTGGTTGCTGGTGGTGCTGATGCTGGCGGTGCTGGAGCCCTGGCTCGGCACGCTGGCCGAGCAACGCCGCACCCTGTCGCTGCAGCCCCAGACCGCCATGAGCGCGGCGGCCCTCGTCTTCGTCTTCGGCGCCGGCCAGGCGGTGCTGGTCGCCGGCGCCTGGATCATGGCCATGGGCTTCCACCTGCCCAGCTTCAGCCGCGAGCGGGCGCAAGGCGCCGCCAGCGCGCCCGCGCCGCAACTCCAGCCGGCCGCCGCCCTGCTGGTCCCCTCGCGCGCCGAGCGCCTGGCCATGGACCTGCAGCGCGACCAGGCCCAGCACGCCGCCCGCGCCCGCTCCGCCGCCCTGGCCGCGGCGGTCGCCGGGCCCAGCCGGGCTGTCGCCGCGCCGGTCGAGGCGCCGCCGCGCCTGGGCGAGACCTACCGCCGCCCCGCCTTCGCCCCCCGCCGCGCGGAGTCCGCCCGATGAT
>Ga0136846_1219301_pt1 | contig 28681 bp, 21 predicted proteins | sample HopSoiMetagenom2_FD_96841 | JGI IMG/M metagenome (GOLD analysis project Ga0136846, IMG submission 96841) | Grasslands soil microbial communities from Hopland, California, USA - 2 Assembly 2016 (version 4) | ecosystem: Environmental > Terrestrial > Soil > Grasslands | place: USA: Hopland... | reverse complement strand
TTCCGGCGATCGGAGTGTCCACAGCCAGACGGCCGGCCTCACCTCCGATTCCGACCGGTTCGTTCAAGCGCACCAACCCGGACGGCGCAATGAGCGCGACGGCGGGAAAGCGATGTGGATCACGAGCGGCGAGCACGATCGCGTAAGCAGCCGAGAGGGACGACGCAACAAGAACCGTCGGCTCGTCGATAACCCTGCTTACAAAATCGGAGATGAGAGAGATATAAAGCCGGGCCGAATATCGAATCGCGGGCCGATCGGACATCCCGAAACCGAGGAGATCCAACGTGTAAACGGTGTTGTTTCGCCCGAGGGCCTCGGCGTTGTTTCGCCATTCGTACGACCAGGAGGCGGCGTGAATCCCGTGGATGAGAAGGATCGGCGGACCTTTTCCGCGTTTGGTGAATGCGACGCGCCGGTCCCGCCATTCGAAGCCGCCCTCCTCACCGCCAATCAGATTCGTGAGTTGGTCGACGCCTTTCCGGGCAATAGCATTGTACGCGGCGGCAACCCCGAGCAGGGCACCACCGGACAAAAGGATTTTTCTCCAGGATCCTTCACGTTCCTCGCCTTCGTTGTCCTGCATCACACCTCGCTGGGGTCAGCCAAGAAACTGTCTCAGAACTACCGGGTGTTCAAGAAAAAAAGCGCGGTTACTTGAGAGTAACCGCGCCTCAGGCACAGCGCACGGGGGCAGGGAAAATTACCGCCTTGACCGCTTCTTCGAGCCTCCGCCTTTGCGACCGCCCGATTTTGACCCCCCGCTCGACCGGCTACCAGACGCCTTTCGCGCCGACGTTTTCTTGCCGCCAGACTTACGGGCGCCTGCCTTCTTTGCTCCTCCCGCACGGGACGCGCTGTTCCGGTTGCCGCCAGCCTTTTTTCCAGTGGACTTTTTGCCGCTGGAAGACCGGGACGCGCTCTTGGTGGCCTTCTTTCTGGATCCACCCGATGATCCCGACGTCGATCCACTCGTCGACCCCGATCCGGATCGACTAGCCGAGCTGGATGGCGCTCCGGTTCCGCCACCGGAAGCCATTCCCCCGCCAGACCGACCGCTGCTGGAGCTCGATCCCGTCCCGGTTCGACCAGAACTTGAAGCTGCGCCGCCGCCAACCGACGGCGTACGTGAGGAGCCCAATCCTGACGAAGTTCCGCCAAATCCCCCGCTCGGGGTCGTAGAGGTTCCGCCCAGTCCGGAGCTGCCTGACGAACCAGAACTCGTCCCGCCAAGACCGCCCAGTCCACCGCCCGCTGCGCTGCCGCCACCTCCAGCACTCCCACCACCGGCAAGCGAGGATTCCTGCTTTTTGCCGGATCCTTTCGGACGGCCCCTTCTTCCCCGCGGAGCACCGCCGCCAAAAAGATCTTCCTCTTCTTCTTCGTCGTCATCGTCGGCTTCGCTCACGACCGTCGCGTCGGAGTCTGTTTCTTCATCATCGTCCGCATCTTCAGCACTATCCCACAGGCGATCGCTGTGATCCTCGTTTATCGCCCAGCCGCCATCCTCGTCGTCGTCATCGTCGTAGGAACGCTTGCCGCGACTGAAGCCACCGAGATCACCATCTGGGTCGTCGTCGTCTGCAAAACGCAATGGCTCCACTGATTCACCGCTCGGCATTTGCCCCTCCCATAGAATGTCAGCACTCGCACTGGAGTAGCGCGCAATTTTCTGACTTTCGCCCGCTGCACGTCGCGTGCCTTGTGCATGGACGCACGAACCTGCTTCGCAATTGCACACCGAATACAACACTCGGCGGGCGGCGTCAAGCGGCTGCGCACTGGACCAAATGGATAGGCGACGGAGACCAGACCGAGCGATCTGGTTGAGTTATGGGTGCTGCGCCAATCTCCGGCTGATTACACGAACGAGCGCGTCGTAAACACACGGGTCGAATTGTTTGCCGACGTCCACTTTCAGATGCTCCAACGCTGCCCGCGGTTCGAGCGGCTCGCGGTACGCCCGTTTTGACGTCAGGGCGTCAAAGGTGTCGGCTGCGCAAAGGATCCGCGCCCCAAGCGGAATGTCTTCCCCGGCGAGGCCGAGCGGGTAGCCCGCTCCATTCCAGTGCTCATGGTGGTGCTCGACGTACTTGAGCGGCTGCTTGATGTGGAACAGCGGGGCAAGGATGTCCAGGCCGATCTGAACGTGTCGCTTGACGTGCTCGAATTCCTCGAACGTCAGACGGTCGGGTTTGTTCAGGATTGCCTCGCGGATCCCGATCTTTCCGACATCGTGAAGACGTCCGGCCACCCGCAGGTCTTCGCACACGGCTTCATCCAGATCCAACTCTTCGGCGAGCTGACCGGCAAGCTCGGCGACCCGCTGGGAATGACCGCGGAGATAGAGATCCTTGGCTTCCATTGCATTGATCAACGTCTCCGCGATGCTTACCGACATCAGGCGCAGGGATTCTTTTTCGCGCTCAAGCTCTGCGGTACGAAGCGCAACTTCTTCCCTAATGAGCTTGTCGAGTCGCCGCTGCTCAATGAGCTCCGCGCGTTTGTTGAGCGCTCGATCGACCGCCTGCTGCAGATCTGCGAGCTCGACAGGCTTCATGAGATAGTCGGATGCGCCGGCAGAAAGAACTTCGGTCGCCGTTGCGGCATCGTTGACGGCCGTCAGCATGATGATGCCGAGATCGTGATCGATTGCTCGCGCCTGCGGAACCAGCTGCACGCCCGTCATGCCCGGCATGCGAACATCGCAGAGCATCAGAGAGAACGACTGCTTTTCCAATATCTCCAGCGCCTGATCGCCGGAGCCGGCAATCTCGACATCGAAGCCGCGCGATCGCAGAAACTTCCGCAGCGCGAGACGGATCGTCTCCTCGTCGTCGACGATCAGAATCCGCGTCATTTCCTTCCCTCGGTATAGATCGGCAGAAGAATAGTGAAGGTCGTCCCGATCTCGGGCTCACTCTCCACTGATATCGTGCCTTCGTGTGCCTGGATAATGCCGTAACTCACACTGAGTCCCAGGCCGGTTCCTTTGCCCGATGTCTTGGTGGTGAAGAAAGGCTCGAATACCCGCTGTGCAACGGCTGGCGGCATGCCGTGGCCTGTATCGGAGACCATCACCTGCACAGTGCTCTGCTTTCTCTGAGTTGTGACGGTGAGATGACGAAGCTCTGCGCCATCCATTGCCGACTCTGCATTCACTATGAGATTGAGCAGTACCTGTTGCAGCTTCTGCTCGTCACCGCGAACCTGCGGGTTGGATTCATCGAGGTGCATATGCACCTCGATGCCGCTCGAGCGAGATGCCAATGCGCGCAGACGCACGGTGTGTTTGACAATCGTGTTGATGTCAACGGCGACGTCCCGTGCGTCTGTCTTGCGCGCAAAAAGCAGCAGGTCACGAATAACGCCGATCGCCCGGTCCGCCTCACGTTTTATCAGGCTCACCGACTCGAACTGTTCTCCCTGAAGACGATCCTCGAGAAGGAGTTGGGCGAATGTCGAAATGCCGGTCAGCGGGTTGTTCAATTCGTGCGCGACGCCGGCTACCAGCTCACCGATCGCCGCGAGTTTTTCTGTTCGACCGAGATGGTCGGCAACCTTCTGCTCCTCGGTGAGGTTTCTGACGCCGACGACGAGGCCAACGATATTGTCATTCTCATCGCGGATGTGACTGAGCGTGACGGCTGCCGGGAATTCCGATCCATCCTTCCGGCGGTGGATGTGCTCGCCCGTCCAGAGAGGTTTGTCGAGCGGCAGCGCAGGAATCGTCTGGCGTCGCGAGCGCTCAGCTGACTTAACGACAAAATCGTCGACGGAAAGGGAGCTTATCTCGGCCGCGTCGTAACCGTACTCCTTGATGGCGGCGGTGTTGGCGTACTGTACTTTGGCGTCGACGCCGAGAATGAGAACCGGCTGGTCCATCGTAGCGAGCGCCGCTGCCAGTGTTCGCTCGCGCGCGTGTATCCGCTGCTCGTCCTCGCTAAGAAGAAGAACGTCGATGGCCAACGCCACGGCTGGTGCCAGGCGCAGCAACGCGTCTCCGTTGGGACCTCCCTGGAGCTGTGGCGTCTCCGACGTAACGATCAGAATTCCCAGGCGGCGATTGCTGGCGATCAGTGGAATGGTGATCGCCGGCTCTGCGGGCACGCGGTCGGGAGTATGTGCGCTTTCGCGAAGGTTCTCGACGAATATCGGCTCCTCGCTGAGCCACGCGGCGCGGACAGCGCTGTGGCTCACGGGCGCGGTGAGTCCTTCCATGGTCGCGCACGATCCATTGGCGGCGACGCAATAGATGGTATCGGCGTCGCCGGCAAGAATTCCGATCGCTTTCCCGTGGGAAGGTACGACCTCGTCGAGGATCTTGAGGATGTTGTGACTGGCGTGGGCGACGGTGACTTTTCGCAAGGCAAGCCGCGCGATCTCGGCCGCCGCCTCAGTCTGCCGCTGTTCGCCGCGCTGCGCATCGAAGAGCCGCGCGTTCTCGATCGCGACCGCTGCCTGACGCGCGATGAGCATGATGAGGTCGAGGTCGTGCGAGTCGTACGCGTGCTGCTTGTACGACAGGATCTGCATCACTCCTACGGTGCGATCGTGGTAGGTGAGGGGCGCTGTTATCTCGCTCTGCACCTCGCGCCTGGCCGCGACCTGAAAAATGGTTCCGGTCCACCATTGCTCAGGCTTTGAAGAGATGATGGGAACGCCGGTCTTGAAGACTCTGGAGATCGTTGCAGTGCCGTTCGGAAAGTTCTGGACGCTCTCGTCTTCTCTTTCCTGGGAATCCACCACGATACAGTGTGCCTCGAATTGCTCGCCTGGCTGATCGGCGATCACCAATGCAAAGCAGGGAGCGTCAACCACTGAAGCCACCGCTTTGTAGATCTCACGATATGCCTGCTTCAGTGAGATAGTCGCGGAGATGGCCTGCTGAACGTTCGCGACGGCGGCGAAGCGCGCTGCCCGTCGCTGGAGCTCAGCGACGAGCTCAGTCGTCAACGAACTCCACCGTTACCGGACGTGTGATGACCCCAGACCTGACGCCTTCATCGAGAAAGAGACGAATCGCGGCGCGACCGCGCTCGCCGTAATCCAGCGTCCAGTCGTTGACGTACATACCGACGAACTCATCCGCTTTGCTGCGTTCGAGCCCGCGCGCATAGCGCATGGCATGGTCGAGCGCGCTCTTACGGTGGTCGAGCCCGTAGGCGATGCTCTGACGAAGGTGGCGAGACACTTTCTTCTGCATATCGGGCGGCATGTCTTTGCGGATGACGTTGCCGCCGAGTGGCAGCGGCAGGCCTGTTTTTTCGAGCCACCACGCACCCATATCCGCGACGAGGTGCAAGCCTTCGTCCTTGTAGGTTAGCTGCCCTTCGTGGATCAGAAGCCCGGCGTCCACCTGGCCGTCCAGCACAACCTGCCCAACCTGATCGAAGGGAACCACGACTGGAACGAAGTCGGGCTCGTACAGCTTGAGCGCCAGATAGGCGCTGGTCATCATACCGGGCACAGCGATGCGCTTGCCAGCCACATCATCTCGGGTCATCGGGCTGCGCGAAACAAGCATTGGTCCGTATCCGTCGCCCATCGAAGCGCCGTGCGGAAGCAGAGCGAAGCGATCGGAGAGGTACGCGTACGCATGAATCGAAACCGCCGTCACATCGAGCTCGCCGCGCATCGCGCGTCCGTTCAGAGTCTCGATGTCCTGGAGCTCGTGAACGTATTCGATGCCCTGCGTATCGATTTGTCCGTCGGCGAGCGCATAGAACATGAATGCGTCGTCCGAATCGGGGCTATGTGCGAGATGAATGGTGCGATTCGACGTCATGTCCTCGTTCCCAGATTCTTGCGAGCCTGTTGAAGTGCGTTGCTGATATCGTCCTGGTGTCGAGCGTATTCATCGCGTTTGGTAGCGAGCTCAGTCTTTTGCGCGGCAACCAGCCTTCGCTCGTATGACCGCAGTTGCGCGGTGTCACCCGCGATCGTTGCCAAGCGTGCTTCGAGAATCAGCCCCAGCAGGTGGTTTGGGTTTTCACGCAGTATGGAGTCCGCCTGCGCCTTGGCGAGGGGCAGTGCGCCGACGACCTCACCAATGCGTCCCATATCGTAACGCTGATCGGCGTTGAGAGGCGAGAGCATTTGATAAGCAGTCAAGGCCATCGGCGCGAAAAATTGTACGCTATCGATCTTTCCCGCACTGGCGAGAAGCATGATTCGATTGTACAAACGATCGGCCCGCTCCTGAGGTGACAGACTGGAAATGTCAGGAGCGCGCACTCCTTGTGCGCCCGACTCGTCATCGGTTCCTGCCCCGCGATCATCGAGCCCAGCCTGGGGCAACGCGTTTTGCGGGGCGTCGACAGTGCTGCTTGGTCGCGCGTTGAAGCCGCGCCCAGCTGCCATCGCGAAGAGCGCGAGGAATGCGAGCGCCGCGACTATCCAGGGAAGCGCGTTGGTCTTCGATGCCGGCGCGACTGGCGCATTTGCATTAACTGCCGTTCCACATCGGTGACAGAATTTAGCGCCGGGGCTGAGCTCCTCCTTACAGCTGGAGCAAGCAGTGCCGGCGAGTGGGGAGCCGCAATTGGGGCAGAAGCGGCCCGAGCTGAGGGTGCCGCAGGCCGGGCAGGCGGTTGTGCTTGTAGAAGGCGATGACATGCGAACAACTTAGTTGTCTGCGTATAGCTACGCATCGCGCGAAACAGCAACATACGACCAGCCTCGGGCCGGCCGGCCCTCAGCCTCAAGCCGGTAGTCGTACGTGGCCTTCTAGACCGGGAAGAGCATCTCCCGATACTTCGGCAGCGGCCAGCACTCGTCGCTCACCGACAACTCGAGGGAATCACAGACCTTGCGTACCTCGGCCATGGCGTCCGCGCCTTCGCTGGTGAGCATCTCGGCCTGACCCGATGGATCGTCGTGCTTGGCTTCGACGCGCGCGATGACGTCACTGAGGTCTTCGCGATACTCCTGAAGCTCCTGCACCAGCTCGCCGATCTGGTTGGCCGTCGTTACCTGTGGAATTACGGCGATTCCCGCGGTCTTCGCCTGTGATGCGGCATCGGCGAGCTGACCGAGATAGCTGAATGCGGCGGGAATGACGAGCGTGTCCACCATCTCACGCAACGTGTGCAGCTCGATCAGCATGTCCTTCACGTACCGCTCGACTCGAACATGATAGCGCGACTCGAGCTCCTCTTTGGTGAGAACTCCCAGTTTGGTGAGAACTGATCGTGACTGCTTCGAGATCATTTCCTTCAACGCCTCCGGGGTGCGACGGAGGTTCGGCAGTCCGCGCTTCTTCGCTTCCTTCACCCAGTCTTCGGAGTAGTTGTTGCCTTCGAATCGGATCGCCGCAGTGTCCTTGAATACATCGCGGACGACCTTGAGCACCGCATCATCGACCGACTTGGTCTTCTTGAGTGTTTCGCGCAGCGTCTCGGTGATCTCGCCAATGGCGTCAGCGACGGCGGTGTTGAGAAGTGCGACCGGGAACGCGATCGACGCAGAGGAGCCGACGGCGCGGAACTCGAATTTCTGTCCGGTAAATGCAAACGGCGACGTGCGATTGCGGTCGGTGTTATCCCGGCGAACTTCTGGAAGCTTCTCCACACCAAGTTTGATCATTTGCTCCTTGGCGGTCGCCGAGCCTTTTCCGGCGGCGATCTCCTCGATGACCCGGGTGAGCATGTCGCCCATGAACACCGAGATGATTGCGGGCGGCGCTTCGTTCGCGCCGAGCCGGTGCTCATTACCCGACGTCCCGATCCCGGCGCGGAGCAGGCCCGAATGCTTGTGGACACCTTTCAGCACGGCGGCGAGGAAAATCAGGAATCGAATGTTGTGATGCGGAGTCTTGCCGGGCTTGAGAAGATTGACGCCGTCGATGTCCGACGAATCCGCTATCACCGACATCGACCAGTTGCAATGCTTTCCCGATCCATTGATTCCGGCGAACGGCTTCTCGTGAAGGAGCGCCTGCAGCCCGTGGCGTAGTGCGACGCGACGCAGTGTCGCCATCACCAATTGATTGTGGTCCACCGCGAGATCGGTCTCCTCGAAATATGGAGCCATCTCGAACTGACACGGCGCGACTTCGTTATGTCGGGTGGTGATCGGAACGCCGAGCTTGTAGAGCTCGAACTCGGCTTCGGAGATGCAGCCCTGAATTCTTTCGGGGATGCCGCCGAAATAGTGATCCTCGAGCTGCTGGCCGCGCGGCGGTGGTGCGCCAATGAGAGTGCGTCCGCCCATGACGAGGTCAGGCCGCATCCCAAAATGCGCGCGATCGATCAGGAAATATTCCTGTTCGGGGCCAAGCGTCGTGAAAACGCGTTGCACACCTTTGTCGCCGAGCAGGTCGAGAAGTGCGATCGCTCTCTGGGAGAGAACGTCGGAGCTGCGAAGCAGTGGTGTCATTTCGTCGAGTGCTTCGCCGTTGTAGCCGATGAACACCGAGGGAATGCACAGCGTTCGTGCACCAGTTGATTCAACGATGAACACCGGGCTGGCGGGATTCCACGCAGTGTAGCCGCGAGCTTCCCAGGTTGCGCGCAGTCCGCCAGAGGGAAAGCTCGATGCGTCGGGCTCGCTCTGAATCAGTTGATCGCCGGTGAAGGACTCCATCGGCTGACGATCGTCGTCGAATGCGAAGAAAGCATCGTGCTTTTCCGCGGTGAGGCCGGTCTGCGGTTGAAACCAGTGGGTGAAGTGGGTGACGCCGCGTGCTATCGCCCATTCCTTGATGACCTGCGCGACCACAGGTGCGACGGCGAGGTCGAGTTTCTTGCCGTGCCGGATGGATGCGGCGAGGCTCGCAAAGACTTCACGCGGGAGCTTATCGCGGAGCTGTCTGACACCGAGAGTGTTGATTCCGAAATACTCCGAAGTCGGTCCGGGGATTCCGTCCTCGTTGAATCCGGGCGCGACCCGTGGCTCGCGGGTCGTGATGTCTGTCAGCAGGGCCTTGCGGGGGGTGATTGAAGCGGCGGTCATGGGTGGCTCAATGGGGTTTATGAACTCGAAAAGTGCAAAACACACGCAATTGAACGTTCATATTGGTGGTTTACGGTCAAATATGCAAGGAATTGGAGCTTTGCCGTGCAAGATTTGCAAAAAAATCCCAACGGAGGTAGGTTGATGCCCATGCCTCGACATCGCTCCAGCGTTCCCGATACCTCAGGCGCAAGCTCCAAAGACATCCTCGAGCTGGCGGCTGCCAACAATGTTCGATTTCTAAGACTGCAATTCACGGACATCCTCGGCATTAACAAGAATGTCGAGGTACCGGCCTCGCAATTCGAGAAGGCACTGGCCGGTGACATGATGTTCGACGGATCCTCGATAGAAGGTTTTGTTCGGATCGAGGAGTCCGACATGCTGCTTGCTCCCGACCTCAGCACTTTCCAGATCTTTCCCTGGGGCGATGAGAACAGCCGCGTCGCCAGAGTTATTTGCGATATCAATACCACTGACGGTAAGCCGTTCGCTGGCGACCCCCGTGGTGTGCTCAAGAAAATGATTGCGCGGGCGGCAACGCTCGGCTTCACGATGAATGCCGGGATGGAAGCCGAGTTCTTCATGTTCAAGCCCCGGGCCGATGAAGAACCCTCGACCGTCACCCACGACGTCGGCTCGTATTTCGATCTCGCGCCCGCGGATCTTGGCGAGGATGCCCGGAGGGCCATTGTCGATGTCCTCGAGCGAATGGGCTTCGAGGTCGAAGCGGCGCATCACGAGGTCGCGCACGGACAGCACGAGATCGACTTCAGGTATGCAGAGGCGCTGAAGACGGCTGACAACATCGCGACATTCAGATTTGTGGTGAAGTACGTCGCGCGCACCTTTGGCCTCACCGCTTCGTTCATGCCGAAGCCGATCTTCGGTCAGAACGGGAGCGGCATGCACACCCATCAGTCGCTTTTTCGCGGTGCGGAGAACGCCTTCTGGGACAAAAGTGCGGAGTGGGAGCTGTCGGCGACGGCGCTGCACTACATAGGCGGACTGCTGCGTCACGCGCGGGCGATTACCGCCATCACCAACCCGCTGGTGAACTCATACAAGAGACTGGTCCCGGGTTACGAAGCGCCGGTGAACGTCGCCTGGTCGATGCGCAATCGCTCGCCGATGATCAGGATTCCCGACCGCCGGGGGACAGGTACGCGCGTCGAGCTACGAATTCCAGACCCCTCGGCGAATCCATATCTGGCGTTGGCCGTGCAGTTAGCAGCCGGTCTCGACGGCATTTCTACGAACGCTGACGCGCGCGAACCGGTGAACACGAATATCTGGGAGATGTCGCATCGCGAGCGACGCCGGCTCAGAATCGACGATCTGCCCCGAAATCTCGAAGAAGCCTGCGACGAGCTGGAGAAGGACGCCGTGATCGTGGAGGCACTGGGCGAGCACGTTTCGAATCAATTTCTGGCGGCGAAGCGGCAGGAGTGGCAGGACTACATTACCCAGGTGTCGTCGTGGGAGCTGGAGAGCTATTTAGCCAAGTACTAGCTCAACAGGACACAAACCCGTGTGGAAAACGCGGACCAAGTTTATCAGCGGGATCCACGCAAGCGGTAGTATCTCAGCGACTTAGAACACTTGGCAGCGGTCCGCTGCGGCGTGGGGTTGATGAGGCGCGCCGAGGTTCACTCAGCGCGGCAGTGGCGGACCTACCGACTGTATTTGTCGTGTAGGTCTCACCATCCAGCCAAACTATTTCCGGAAATTAGGTTGTAACCTAACGGTTGTCGTTACCTGCTTGAGCGCTTTCTGCCGCCCGAGCGCTTCCTTCCGCCGGAGCTCTTTCTCCCGCTGGAGCTCTTTCTTCCACCGGAGCGTTTCCGACCTCCGGACTTCCGTGGCACTTTCGCGCCTTTCTTTCTCGCCTCGGAAAGACCGATCGCGATTGCCTGCTTGCGACTCTTTACTCTCTTGCCGCTCCTTCCGGATTTGAGAGTTCCTTTCTTGCGCCGCTTCATCGCGCTTTCAACGCGCTTAGATGCTGACTTTCCGTACCTTCTACCGCCAGAAGATTTTCTTGCTGCCATTAGAATAGCCTCCGAAACAAACGGTGGTCGCCTTTATCTCCGGACCGGTGGCGCATGTTGTGCCAGAGAGGGTACTACTGAAGCGATTCTCGACTTCTTTCCTCATCTGACATGACCAGTCGAACGGGTCTGGAAGCTGAAGCCATCAGTCGTCTTACTGGCGGTCTTCAACCGGCGGCGATTCGGGCAATTCTTGTGCAATGTCTTGCCGGAGAGATCGCCCCGTCGACAGCTGTCGCCAGAATGCTCGCCGCAGGCGGCGCGTCGACAGTTCGAGTTGTCATCGACGATGTCACACACCGCGCAGCGACAATGTCGCGTGCGAGCGATCGATTGGTTCAGGATCGGGTCGACGAGCTCACGCAGGTGTTCATCGAGTCGGGCGCCGAGCTCGCCGACGTGAGCAATCCATCTACGACTCAGTCAGAGGACCGCCACCAGGCGCGGGCTTCTCGCTCTCAAGAATTTTCGGATCGCGACGGGCTCCGAACCTCTGAATAGCTTCCAGCGTCGCCATACAGAACCCGGCCCACGCCAGTCCGATCACGACGCCGGCGACGACATCAGATGGATAGTGAACTCCCAGATAAAGTCTGCTGATGCAGATCGCCAGGATGACTATTAGAGCAGCGAACATCACCAGCGCCTTCGCCCACGCACGTTTATGCAGACGCGCCGCCAGATAGGCGACGGTACCGTAGACGATTGCGGCGCTCATTGCGTGCCCCGATGGAAACGACGAGCTGACCGCGTGTACCTCCGGCACAAAGATCGTGGGGCGCGGTCGGTTGAAGCCAAGCTTCAACACGAGATTGAGGACGAGTCCTCCGAAAGTTGAGATGAGGAGGAGCATGGCGGAGTACTTATGCTGGGTGAGGACGAGAAAGAGCCCCGCGACAGCGACAATCATCATGACCACGGTGCCGGTGCCGAGCGCCGTGATCTCCACCATGATGTTGTCCCACGCAGTGGTATGGTGCGCGCCAAGCCAGCGGAGAACGGCGTTGTCGAACGCCTGACTGGCGCCCATCTGAACATGTTCCGCTAATTCGACGAAGATCCAGGTGCCGATCGCGGCGACGATCAATCCGGCCAACAGGAAGATTCCAACCGCGCCCAGTAGTGTACCCGCTTTGTCGGCGGATGCTCGGAGCGCGTTGTACAGCGGATTGGAGTACGCGGATAGCCTGCCCCGCTCCTCTGACCTGCGATTTTCCATTTACCCGCCGCTTCCTGTTGTTAGCCAGCATGGCGCTGTCGCAGAGACCGGGCCGAAAGCGAAGCTGCTGCCCGCCCGGTACTTTATGGGCATGCGCGCTTCGTGCTCTGGACTCCTCCGTTGCGCGGTGGTGTCACTCGCCATCGCGTGCGGCGATTCGTCCGGCCCTGGAGCGGGCACGCCGGCCAATGTCATCCTGGTGTCAGGAGATGCGCAGCCGACTTCGGAAGTCGGGGCAAAACTGGCAGCGCCGCTGGTGGTCCGCGTTGCCGACGCGAAGGGCAATAACCTCTCTGGAGTCAGCGTGGCCTGGTCGGCTGCATCGGGTTCGGTCAGCGCAGAGTCGTCGATTACGGACGCGAGCGGAAGTGCAATGGTGGAGTGGACGCTGGGTACCGCAGCGGGGAGTCAGACTGCAACAGCGACAGTCACCGGCCTGAAGGTTGTCACGTTCACGGCGACGGCGGCGCCGGGCCCCATTACGCAAATCATTCTCACGCGAGACACCATCGAGTTACTGGGAGTGGGCGACACTTTCCGCCTCAACGCGCGAGCAGCAGATCGGTTCGGCAACGTCATCACCGGGCAACCGACAACGGTCGAATCCGCTGATCCTTCGGTAGTTACCGCTGACAATTTTGGAAACGGCGCACTTCTAACGGCCCGCGCCGCCGACAAAACCATCGATATCCGCGCCACCCTCGGATCGATTTTGAAAACCGGCACGGTGGTTGTACTGCCGCCGCCGTGCGGAGCCGGAGCGGCGTCGTCGGATCTCGCTGTCGGCCAGATGATCCTCCTCAGTGGAGGAGCAGCGTCGGAGTTCTGCGTCACGGGCACACCAAACGGAGCAGAATTCGTTGCCATTCCATTCTTCTCAGATTTCCATGGGACGCTGCTCCGACTCTCGATCTCGACGGGCAATACGACCATCCCGGCGTTTTCCAACAGAGGAATTGCGCCGAGCTTTCAGACCGTGGTGGGATCGGCGCGCGCGGGCCTTACGCGGGACGAGGCTTTCGAGCGAGGGCTGCGGGAGCGGTCGATAAACGAGCTGACGCCGATGATGCCGGCTGCAAGATTGGCTGTTCAACGTGCGGAAGGGCTCCGCAAAACGATAGCGGTACCGACGGTCGGCGACATCTTCAAGCTGAATACCAACTCAAGCAATGCCTGCTCGGGCGCCAACACACGAACGGGCCGAGTGGTGGCGATCACAGATCGCGCCGTAATAGTCGCTGACACCGCCAACCCGGCGAACGGTTTCACCACCGCGGACTATCTAGGCTTCGGGGTGACGTTCGACACCCTGGTGTATCCGGTGGATACGACGAACTTCGGTGGGCCTTCGGACGTCGACAAGAATCAGCGCGTCGTGCTTTTCTTTACCCGGGCGGTGAACGAGCTCACTCCTCCCGGCGTGGGCTATTACGTCGGCGGTTTCTTCTTTACCCGCGACCTTTTTCCGGTGCAAGCGACGGCGAGTCTGGGGGGCTGCGCGACGAGCAATTTCGCGGAGATGTTCTATCTGCTGGTGCCGGATCCCGCGGGCGCCATCAATCAGAACCCGCGCAGTGTCGACTTTGTGAAAACGGTGACGGTTTCGACTCTGGCGCATGAATTTCAGCATCTGATCAATGCTTCACGCCGTCTCTATGTGGTTTCCTCCAACAGCTTCGAGGATGTTTTTCTCGACGAAGGCCTGGCGCACGAAGCCGAGGAGCTGGCGTTTTATCGCGCCAGCGGGTTGAGTCCCGGGCAGAACATCAACTACCAGCAGATACAGGCATCACCAAAGATTCAGGCCGCCTTCGATAATTTCGAGGCGCCCAACGTCCGCCGACTGATCGAGTATCTGAGCAACCCGCTGTCAAACTCACCGTACGTCAACAACGGAAACATCACGACGCGCGGGGCGATCTGGTCTTTCCTTCGGTATGCTGCCGACCGAAAAGGCGGCAACGAAAGTCAGATGTGGTTCCAGCTAGCGAATCCGCCCGCGGATGTCCGGGGAATCGCCAATATCACGCGAGCGATCACTGACGATCTCTCGGGCTGGGTTCGCGATTGGGCGATTGCAAATTACGCAGATGACCTGGTGCCCAGTCTCCAGCCGACCTTCACTCATCCGAGCTGGAACATGCGCTCGGTCGCGGAAGCGGTGAATCAGGGCTTCTGGCCATTGAGCACCCAGCAACTCGACACGACCAGCATCACATCGGTCGTAATTACCGATGGCGGCGCTGCCTATCTCCGCTTCGGGGTGAGGCCGGGATCCATTGGTGGCGGCAGAATAACAGCGAGAGGAGCGACAGTTCCGCAGGGGTTCGCGCTGTCGATTCTCAGGACGAAGTGACGTCGTCGCGATCGCGCCTGTCCGTCCGCCGCCGGTCGCCGCCGCGGCGATCCTTGGGTGATCTGGAGCGAAACCATCGCCAGGTGAGAAAGATCGCGGAAGCGCCCACGATCCAGTAGAACGGAATCACCAGCTCGTGCAGCGCCGGGGCGCTGAACTCGAGCCAGTAGATCAGCCCGGCCAGCAAAATCGAGACGCCCCAAACGACGAGCAGCTGACGAGGTCTACGTCCGTAGATCATCTGACCTCAGGATCGTGCTGGCGGGTCGAATTCTTTGTCCACGACTGGACGATTCCTTGCACGATCGGTGGCAAATGGGTGTGAGTCCTCGCTCTGCAAAGCGCCCCTTCGACATCCACGAAGTGATTCGGCGAATCAGGCTTGAAGTTAAGCAGTTCGCCGACGCCGCGATGTTCGACCTCGCAGATCGCGGTTTTTCCACCGCGTTTCACCAGCTTGTCGCCTGCATCATCTCCGTAAGGACGCTGGACGAAGTTTCGCTTCCGGCCGCTTTGCGCCTGTTCGACGCTGCGCCGACAGCGCAGAAAGTAAGCCGCCTCGCCGTCAGAAAAATCGCCCAACTGATCAAGCCGGCCAGCTTCTACGAGACGAAAGCCGCCAACATACGCGAGCTCGCTCGCCGGGTAGCCGAAGAATATGAAGGCAAACTCCCGTGCGACTTCGACACCATGACATCGTTTCGTGGTGTCGGGCCGAAATGCGCGAATCTCACTTTGGGCATCGCCTGTGGCGCTACCGCGATCAGCGTCGACATACACGTGCACCGCGTCACGAATCGGTGGGGGTTTGTACAAACTGCGGCGCCTGAGGCGACGCGCCTGGACCTCGAGGAGCGTTTGCCCAAGAAATACTGGGTAGAGATAAACCGTCTGCTGGTTCCTTTCGGAAAACACGTCTGCACTGGTCGTTTACCAAAGTGCTCGATCTGTCCAGTGCTCGAATACTGCCGTCAGGTGGGAGTTACTGAGCACCGCTGAGAGGGGTCCTCGACTGAGCGTCCGCCATGCGCGCCAGCGGTTCGCCTGTGAGTCGAAACGTCGACCATTCATCCATGTGTCGGGCGCCGATCTGTTTGTAGAAGTTGATCGCAAGCTCGTTCCAGTTCAGTACGGACCAGTCGAGGCGGCCGCAGTTGCGATCGACCGCAATACGCGCCAGCGCGCGCAAGAGAGCGAACCCGACGCCGTGCTTCCGGAAGCGCGGTCGCACAAAAAGATCTTCCAGGTAGATGCCGCGTTTCCCCAGCCAGGTTGAATAATTGTGGAAGAAGAGAGCAAACCCCGCAGGGTCTTCTCCCAGATAAGCGATCAGCACTTCCGCTGCCGGCCGGTCCCCGAACAGAGTCTCCTCGAGATCCTTCTCTGTGACCGGCGCTTCACCGGGACGCGCGCGCTCGTATTCCGCGAGGTCGAGGATGAACTGTCGAATGAGCGGTATATCGTCGCGACTCGCCCCTACGATGCGTGTTTGTCCCGAAGTGTTCGGCATCCGGGCATTATCCGACTGGCAGAATCGAGAGTCAATGCCATCTTTTGCGCATGAACTCAAAGTCGATTTTTCTGCCCTGGGCTATGGCTCTCACGGTCGCGTGCAATTCCTCTCCTTCCTCTTCGCGTGTAGATGCGGCGGCCACGATCGAGCAAGCATCCGGGCCGCGTCGACTTCCCACCGGAGCGACCCTCGATCCCGCCGGTGACTCGTATCAATTGGGGGCAATGCCGCTGGCGATGACTCTCTCGCCGGACAGTAGGCGGATCGTCGTTCTGCTCAATGGCTGGAGAGAGCAGGGCATCGAGGTGATAGACCGCAGATCCGGCGGAGTGCTTCAGAAGATCACGCTGCCGGCTGTTTTTCTGGGGCTCACTTTCAGTCCGGACGGCCGCTCCCTATATGTGTCGGGTGGCAACCAGGATGTGATCTACCGCTTCGACTGGAGCGACGGCAAAGCTACGCTCGCCGATTCGATTCAACTCGCCGTCAAGGCGAAGGATCACAGCGGGATGCGTTATCCGGCCGGTATCGCAATCTCTCGCGACGGGCGCACGCTTTACGCCGCCGAGAATCTGGCAGATTCCCTGGCCGTCATCGACATAACGTCACGTCGCGTCGTTCAGAGGTTGGCGACTGAGAAATATCCATACGGTGTCGTTGTCGGACACGACGGTCTCGTCTACGTCTCGGCGTGGAATGGCTGGACGGTGTCCGCGTTTCCGCCGAAGTCAGGTGGGGGGCTGGAGGGCGGCACGCGCATTCGAGTTGGAAGACATCCATCCGCCATGACGCTGAGTCCGGATGGAAACCGGCTGTTCGTTGCATCCGGAAGCACCGACAAAATCAGCGTCGTGGATACCAGGAGTCTGCGCGTGGTAGCAACGCTGAGCGATCCATCGCCGGCGGGAACGGGCGAGGGAAGCACGCCGAACGCCATCGCGGTTGCGCCGAATGGCGATCGCATTTTCGTGGCGGAGGCAGATAACAATGCTGTGGCGGTGTTCAGTCTCTCCGCAGGCACGTCGGGCGTAGCTACGGTTCAAACCGCCGATTCTTTGCTTGGCCGGATTCCTGTCGGATGGTATCCGTCAGCGGTCGAAGTCGATGGCAACGACCTCCTGGTCGTGAATGGCAAGGGACGCGGCACCGCACCGAACCCGGGACACTGGCAACCCGGCCAGGCGATGCCAGCTCATACGCCCGACTATACGCTTGGCCAGATCAGCGGCACTTTGTCGATCATATCCGCTGCGAACGCGAACGCCGCCGAGTTGGGCGCCTACTCAAACCGCGTCGCCACGGCAAATAACTGGAATGCGATTGCGCGTCAACGGACTTATCCGGCGTTCGAGCACGTCATCTACATCATCAAAGAGAACCGAACATACGACCAGATGCTCGGCGACCTCACGCAGGCTGACGGTGACACTTCGCTGCTCTTCTTTCCCCGAGCAGTTTCGCCGAACCACCACGCCCTCGCTGAGCGATTCGGAATCTTCGATCGGTTTTTCGTGAACGCCGAAGTGAGTCCCGATGGCCACAACTGGTCAATGGCCGCGTACGCCACGGACTATCTCGAGAAGACGGTGCCGACGAACTACTCATCGCGCGGGCGGACTTACGACTATCAAGGCACCAACCGCAACGCAATCCCCGACGACGACGTCTCCGAACCGTCCAGCGGATATCTATGGAACCTCGCCTCGCGTGCCGGAATCACCTACAGGGACTACGGTGAGTTCGTTCAGGAGTCCGACGATCCTCCCGCCAGCGGCGTCGGTGTCCAAACTGTCGCCACGAAGAAGGCGCTGGCAGGGCACACGAATACGGCGTACTCAGGCTGGAATCTGGACATCCCCGATCAGGTGCGCGTCGACGTCTGGCTGAAGGATTTCCAGGAATTTGTTCGCGATGGAAAGTTGCCGGCGCTCGAGATAATGACGCTACCGAATGATCACACGTCGGGCGCGTCTCCCGGCAGACCGACACCGCGCGCATACGTTGCGGATAACGATCTGGCGCTGGGCAGAATCGTCGAGGCCGTATCGAAGAGTCCGTTCTGGAAGAACACCGTCATCTTCGTTCTGGAGGACGATGCGCAGGACGGTCCGGACCACGTCGACTCTCATCGGTCGCCCCTTCTCGTGATCTCGGCGTACAACCGTGGGAAAGTCTTTCATCGGTTTGCCAACACCACGGATGTCGTAGCAACCATAGAAGACATACTCGGCCTCGGGCGAATGTCGCAGTTCGACAATTATGGACGTCCGCTGCGCGAGATCTGGGAAACTACGCCTGACCTAACGCCGTATGTCGCGCTTCGATCCAGCGTGCCGCTCGGCGAGAAGAATCCCCCGCGCGGAGCGCTGGCAGAGGCGTCGAAGACGCTCGCGCTGGATAAAGCCGACATGGCAGACGAGGATCTCTTCAATCTTATCCTGTGGCGCAGCATCAAGGGCGGCACTCTTTATCCCGGGCGCACGCGTATGTCCGCGTTGGAAGCGAAGGCTGCGCGGTGAACGACCCAAGGGCGAAGCGCGTGCGCGTGTTGGCGAAGCTGCTGGATAATTCGATTGCGATTCCGGGGACGAGTTGGAAAATCGGACTCGATCCGATCGTCGGTCTCATTCCAGGAATTGGCGACCTGATCGGCGCTGTGCTTTCGGGTTACATCATTCTGGAAGCCGCACGCGCGGAAGCATCTGCTTTCACATTGGTGAGAATGGTGACGAACGTAGGTATCGACACGCTGCTCGGCGCGGTTCCGGCGCTGGGTGACCTGTTCGATGCTGCATGGAAGTCGAACACCAAAAATGTGGCACTTCTGGAACGCCATCTCGCGACGGGGGAACTCGCCGCACACCGGCCAAAGCGGGGCAGTGTTGGGGCGATCGCGCTCATCCTGGTGGCGCTGGTGATCATTCTTGGTGCGGGCCTCGCCCTGGGTATTTATGTAGCCCGATTGCTCTGGAACCTTGGAACCCGGTAACTTTGTTGTCTCGGCGCCGTGGCCAAGTGGTAAGGCGGCAGACTGCAAATCTGCTAAGCGTCAGTTCGATTCTGACCGGCGCCTCTCGAAGTCAGTACAGTAGATCGGATTCCGCTCTCACGGTGTGAAAGCGCTCGCGAGCTTCCCGCAGGAAACAGTATGGGGAAAGTTGCTGAAGCGCATCACGCCTGTCCTCGCAATGCGCTCGCGCATTTCGCGAACTGACCAACCCAACTTCATTCGATAGCTCGCGGCCGCTCGCAGTTCTTCGCATCCCGCCGCCCAGGATCGCAACGCCCACCGTCGAGATCCGGCAATCGCCAAGGGTCAGAAAAGAACAGTTCTCGAATGCGTATTGCTTTGGTGCAGGGTGACCAAGGCGAGTGTCGTTTTGACAAAACTTTTACAAACAAAGCGTCTCGTTCTGTGAACCCTTTACGTAGGGAAGTCATCCAACTGTAGTCGGCAATTCAGCTGCGGCCCACCAGCTACGGACCTCACCAAGGTCCACCAACTGAGTTGAATCGGAGATCAAAATCGTCCGTCTTGAGCTCCGATTTTTTCCACCGAGGGCCGTATGCGTCGCATCAGTACTGGCGCGATTGGGTCGAACCACTGGTTTCGACTCGGGGGTAACCGCGCGCGCGTATTAACCGTGACATTCCCATTGGGCTTGATGCTCGGTTACGCACAACCAGCAGCAGCCGCAAGCGATCTACAGCTGGAGCAACAGTTCGTCGCGACTCGCGTTCTCACTCTTCAACCAGGTCCCGGTGTAGCGTCCAACATTGCGCCGGCTCGTGAGCCCGCGTTTGAACCTGCCTCGTCACCTTCGTCCGCAGAAGCAAATACGTATTCGGAGGAGTACTGGGGCGCCTTTGCCAATATCGATCTTGGCACTCTGCGCGCTTCAGCACGTGGCGAATCTGAATCACGGTTTGCCAGCGCGATGGGGCTACTCGCAACCGGCTACTATGATTTGGCGGAACACGCACTCCTCGAGATCAGCGAGCAGACGGCCGATCCGAATGTCGCCGTTGCTTCTCAGGTGATGCTCGCTTCCACCCTGCAGTACCAGCACAAATGGTCAAAGCTCCGTGATTTGCCGTTGCATTCGCATCTCACCGAGCCGGACAAGAGGATGACCAGTGAGCTCGAACAATGGGGCAGGGTATTCGCTGCCGCACCGGCGGAAGTCATCCACTTTCCGGCCGACGCTGTCACTCTCCGCCTGGGTCTGACCCCCGTCGGCACGCCAACAATCCGCGTTCGGATAAACGGGAAGGATTACGATTTCTGGCTGGACACCGGGTCCAGCATGACGGTGATAAGCTCCGACGTCGCTGCGGCTACGGGAATGCGTGCGCTTTCTCCGGACGTGCTCTCCGTAAAGACTTTTTCGGGATTCGCCCCGGTGAATGCGACGACTGTTGAAAGTCTCGAGATAGGCGCGATAAAGTTGACCAACTCACCGGCGGTAATCATTGATGCGGCGCTGATGTATCTGCGCGCTTCGGCGGATGGAGTGCCAGCAAGAGGAATTGCGGTCGATGGCATCATCGGCTGGGATACTATCCGTCAGCTCGATTTGGTGATGAACTACGCCGAGCGAAAAATCACCCTGAAGAAGCCAAACTTCCTCGGGAACAGTGGCGGGGCGGAACAAAGTCTGGCGTGGCTTGGCAAACCGCTGGTGGAAGTCACCGCCAAGGGCGGCGGAAAATTTCACTTCATGCTCGACACCGGAGCGCAGTCGACTTTTCTCAACGCGACTGTTCTCGAGAAAGTAGGCATGTTTACAAAAAACACCGGGACCAGGGTGTATGGGCTGGCGCACACCGGTAGTGAGACAAACCGGGTGGTGCCGAGCCTGACACTGGAGGTGGCAGGAAAGTCTCTCGGCCTGGAGAACGTGCTGGTCTACGGCCCGGTGCCGTCCGGTCTGATCAATTGTGATGGGATACTCGGCAGCGATGTGGCCCGATTCGGGACGATACACATCGATGCGACGAACGGATTGTTCTCGGTAGGTCTGTTAGACGACGCTGAGGACTCGGCTGAATAGAGGGGTGTCGACGTTACCACCGGAGATTATGACGGCAGTTTTCTTATTGCGCATCCTTTCCTTTTCCTGAAGCAGTGCCGCGAGGGCGGCCGCGCCGCCGCCCTCGGCTGTGTTATGGGTATCGGCAAAGAGAGCGCGCATTGCCGCTTCAACCTCGTCGTCGCTCACCCGAACGACTCGATCTGCGCCGGCTCGCGCGATCGCCAGCGCGTCGGCATTCGGAGTGCGGCAAGCCATTCCGTCGGCGATTCGAGTACTGACATCGTGTGAGATCACGCGACCCTCTCGCCAGGAGAGCGCGAAGGCAGGTGCATTGCTGGAGACAACGGCGGCGACGCGGGTGTCGAGGCCAAGAGCGTCACGGGCTCCAATGACGCCGCATAATCCGCTTCCCATCCCAACGGGGACGTAAACGGTATCGAGATCGGGCACCGCGCGAAACAACTCGAGAGCATACGTGCCCACTCCGCAGACGAGGAGCGGGTGAAAACTCGGAAACCGATGCCAGCCGCGTTGCAGCGCAATCTCGTCGGCGATCTCCGATGATGCCTGGAAGTCATGACCCTGCTCGATCACCTCTACGCCCAGTGCGCGCATGGCGGCATTTTTCTCGGTGCTGTTGTCCACGGGTACCACAACCGCGGCTGGAATGCCGAACTGCCGGGCCGAGAATCCGACGGATTGGCCGTGATTCCCTCGAGTAGCGGAAATCACTCCCGCCGGTTTCTCACCGCGACGGCAGAGCGCGTCCATGTAAACCAGTCCCCCACGCACCTTGAAAGCGCCCGTCGGCGCGTGGTTCTCGTGCTTTACCCAGACGGTGGTCCCAGTGCGTGCGCTCAACAGCGGCCACTGGTACTGGGGCGTGGGTGGCATCGAGCGGTAGATGAGCGCCGCTGCCGATTCAAGATCAGAGAGTGAAGGAAGTCCGTTCAAAGTCGTCCACCGTACGAAACAGAATTCAAACCAAACCGTAGGATATACTTGTCCAAGTAACACAACCCGTCCAGTTGTCGCTATGCTGCCCGGATCCATGACGCGAACAAACCCATTCTTCGCGCTCGTTTTTCTTTCAACCGCTATAACGAGCGCCGCACAAACCGTCCAAACCAGCTCGACGACGCTTCCTGTCGCCACGGCCGCTCCGGTTACTGGAGCGATCAGCATCGACGGTAAGCTGGACGAAGCTGCATGGTCACAGGCGAAGCCGATCACGGACTTCCGCCAGCAACAGCCGCGCGAGGGATTATCGGCGAGCCAGCGAACTGAAGTCAGAGTGCTCTACAGCGAGCACGCGCTCTATGTAGGCGCCCGTATGTATGACAGCCTGGGCGCGCGAGGCATCATTGCTCCGGTGTCGAGACGCGATCAGCTCCTTCCCGGGAACGGCAACAACGGCTCGTTCAATTCGCTCACGTCCGACAAACTCATCGTCGTACTGGACCCGTACCACAACAAGATCGATCAGGCGTGGTTCGAGATTAATCCGGCAGGCGTTCGCGGTGACCAGTTCAACGGTGATCCGTCGTGGGACCCGATCTGGGAGGCGGCGACTCACGTCGATTCACTCGGCTGGACGGCGGAGATGAGGATTCCGTACTCTCAGCTGCGCTTCTCGCGGGACAGCTTGCAGACGTGGGGAATGCAGATCTGGCGCTATACCGATCGTCTGCATGAAGAGGACATGTGGTCCTTTCGCAAACTGAACGAGGCGGGCGGTCCGGCCTATTACGGATCACTAAAGGGCCTCACCATCGGACCGCAGCCGCGTCAGCTGGAGCTGCTGCCGTATGTCGAGACTCGTCAGCAGTTCAAGTACGCGCAGCCAGGCGATCCGTACCACACCAGCAGCAACAGCCGAATGAGCGCTGGGGCGGATATCAAGTATCTGCTCACTCCAAGTATGGCACTCGACGCGACGATCAATCCGGACTTCGGCCAGGTCGAAGTCGATCCGGCGACGATCAATCTCTCCGCTTACGAGACGTACTATCAGGAGAAGAGGCCTTTCTTCGTCGCAGGCAGCAATGCGTTCGATTTCGGAAACTTCAACTGCTTCTTCTGCAGCAACACGTCGAGCCTGGATTTCTTCTACTCCCGGCGCATTGGCCGACCACCGCAGCTGAACGGGTACGTCAGCGGTATCGCGGATTTTGCCGATACACCGGATAACACGACGATCATCGGCGCGGGCAAAATCACTGGACGAACTCACGGCGGCTACACCGTTGGACTGCTCGACGCGCTGACCAATCGTGAGAACGCGCAATACGTCACTGCACCAAATACTCCTGAGCTTACGCAGCAGGTCGAGCCAGCCACGAATTACTTCGTGGGCCGAATCAAGAAGGATCTGAACCAGGGCTCGACCACCATCGGCACCGGATTCACATCGACGTTGCGGCAGATGAACGATTCTGTCGTCAGCGACAGATTGCGGAAACACGCCGAGTCCGGCGGAATGGACTGGAGCCATCATTGGGCACAGCGTAACTACTCCTGGATCGGATCTTTTCTTGTGTCCGACGTCGGCGGGTCGACCTCGGTAATGGATGCGACGCAGCAATCGAGCACGCACTATTTCCAGCGCCCCGATCGGCGGGTGACCACCGACGGCCTCTTCGACGTCAGGTACCGTCCGGATGCGACTTCGCTTCAGGGCTATGGTTTCTACACGAGGGTGGCGAAGGACAACGGAAACTGGCTCTGGGAGACCGCGCAGAATTGGCGCAGTCCTGGCTTCGAAGTGAACGACCTGTCGTTCCTGGGCCAGACGGACTACAAGTGGATGAACGGCAACGTTGGCTATCAGTGGTCCACACCGGGCTCGTGGTACCGCGACGTCATCTGGCTTGCCGGAGCGCAGCAGCGATTCAACTACGACGGCGACAAGACTGACGAGCAGGCACAGGCGTACTACGCAAACACGTTTCTCAACTACTGGAAGGTGCGCAGCTTCGTGATCTACCACCCGACAGTTCTCGATGATCAGCTAACGCGCGGCGGACCGGTGGTGATGAGGACCGGGTACAAGTTCGGCATGCTGGAAGTCTCCAGCGATGCACGTCAACGCGCCGTCGCCGATTTTCAGATGCAGGTTGGTCGGGGAATCAACTCCGACACACACACTCTGATACTCCAGCCCGGTCTCGCGATAAAGCCGTCGACGAACGTTTTCATCAGCCTTTCACCCAGCTTCATCGCCGACGAAGATGCCGCTCAATACGTCCAGGCGGTGGCCGATCCGACTGCAGCGGCATTCTACGGCACCCGCTACGTCTTTGCGTTCATCAAGACGCACACGGTCTCGCTGGACACGCGGGTGAACTGGACCTTCAATCCCAATCTGACGCTCCAGTTATTTGCTCAGCCATTCATCGCCAGTGGAGCGTATTCGGCATTCCGCGAGTTCGCTACTCCGCGTACGTATCACAAGGTGATTTACGGGCAAGACATCGGCACCATCACCCGCACACCGGCCACGGCTACCAGCAGTGCGCAGTACACCGTGGATCCCGATGGTACGGGTCCGGCCGCAGCGTTCAGTTTTGCCGATCCGGATTTCACATTCCGCTCGCTGATCGGAAACGCAGTGCTGCGCTGGGAGTATCGTCCCGGTTCCACGGTGTTTTTCGTGTGGACACAGAGTCGCACAGGCAACGATCCGACGGGCAACTTCGACTTCGGCACACAGCGGAGCGAGATCTTCCACGACCGGCCGACGAACGTATTTCAGGTCAAGGTCAACTACTGGATCGGTCGCTAACGTGAGCTGGCGTCGACCGCGACGCCAGCCAGGAACAGCAAAGAAGTGATCTTGTAGGCTTCGCACCGGATTCCGAAGTTTCTTTCTCGTGAATCCCGATTGAATTCTCGCGCCTGCAAGACATGTTTTCTCTCATCGGCGTAGTAATCGTAGTGGTGGGTTTTGTTCTCCGGATCAACCCTCTGCTCGTAGTAACGGTTGCCGGCCTCGCGACAGGCCTGGCCGGCGGTCTTGGCCCTCTCGAAGTCGTCGCCGCCTTCGGCAAGGCATTCATCACCAGCCGTTATGTCGCGATCGTGTGGCTCGTGCTGCCGGTGATCGGATTGCTCGAGCATGCCGGGCTGAAGGAACGCGCGCGCGTCGTCGTTGCGCGATTGCATTCGGCGACGACATCCCGGGTGTTGCTCGCATACTTCGCTATTCGCCAGATCACGGCCGCCCTGGGACTCACCTCACTGGGCGGACATCCCCAAATGGTGCGACCGTTGATTGCACCGATGGCCGAGGGCGCGGCGGAGAACAGGTACGGAGAGCTGCCGCAGGAGATACGGCATCGGATCCGCGCCAATGCTGCCGCGGCGGACAATGTCGCCTTGTTTTTCGGCGAGGACATTTTCATCGCCATCGGCTCGATCCTGCTGATCCGCGGATTTCTCGACCAGAACGGAATTCACGTCGAGCCGACCGATCTTGCCATTTGGGCAATCCCGACGGCTGTCTGTGCGCTGATAATTCATTGCACGCGTCTCCTGCTGCTCGAGCGGAGACTGCGCAGAGAGCTGACCAAGAAAGCGACCAACCCGTGATAACACTCGAGCACATCTACTGGCTGATGGGTGCGATGATGGCCGGCGTCTCGATCGTCAACGCGCGCGATTCAAGTAACCCAAGGCGCATCAACAACGCTGCCTTCTGGGGCATCTACGCGATGACGTTTTTCGTCGGCTCCTACATCTCGGATCTGGCGAGCGGGGTACTGCTGATCGGGATGGTGATCGCTGCCAGCGTGAGAGGTCTCGGGCAAGGGAAGGGCGAGGCGAACTCGCGGGAAGAGCGTGAGGCGAGCGCCAAGCGGTGGGGGAACAAGCTCTTCATCCCGGCACTTACCATTCCGCTCGTGACTGTCCTCGGTACACTGGCATTCAAGCGAATAACGTTTCACGGGTCTTCGCTTGTCGACGTCAAGCAAGTGACGGTGATCTCACTCGCCCTCGCGACGATCGTCGCTCTGGCCATTGGAATGTCGATGCTACGACCACCGTTGCTCGCCCCGATTCGCGAAGCGCGCCGCCTCCTCGATGCGGTTGGCTGGGCCGCCGTACTGCCGCAAATGTTGGCAGCGCTCGGTGCGTTGTTCGCTCTGGCTGGCGTGGGAACAGTTGTGAGTGGCATCGCACAAAGGTGGATTCCGCTCGATCATCCCATTGCTGTCGTGACGACTTATGCGATCGGGATGGCTGTTTTCACGATGATCATGGGAAATGCGTTCGCTGCCTTTCCGGTCATGACCGCTGGGATCGGGTTGCCCCTGATCGTGCACAAGTTCGGTGGCGACCCGACTGTCATGGCGGCGATAGGAATGCTTTCCGGATTTTGTGGAACACTGATGACTCCGATGGCGGCCAACTACAACATCGTGCCGACCGCGCTGCTGGAACTCCCAGACGAGAACGCGGTGATCAAAGTTCAGATCCCTACCGCCCTGCTGCTGCTCGGGGCCAACATCCTGCTGATGAATTTTCTGGTTTTTCGGCATTGATCGAGCTCACTCTTACAGAAAGTGTCGCCTCGGGCTTCGCGCGACTCGCGCTTTCTCACGTAACGAAGGAGTACCCGAACAAGCTGGATCACGTCATCAACTCGAAGACGGATCTCAACGTGCCGCGAGAGCTCCATCCAATATTCTATGGCAGCTTCGACTGGCACTCGTGCGTTCATGGGTATTGGCTACTCGCCACGGTGTTGAGGCTGTTTCCGCAATTCGAGGAGGCAGCGGCAATCATCGACTTGTTCGACGAGCAACTCACACCGGTCAAGGTGAATGGAGAACTCAGCTATCTGGAACGGGCGAGCGCCACCTTTGAGCGTCCGTATGGATGGGGGTGGCTGCTGATGCTCGCCGCGGAGCTGGAAAGGCACGGCATCAGGAGCGGCAAAAGCTGGAGCAGTGCGCTGCAGCCGCTCGCAGTTGCGTTCAGCGAGCGCTTTGAGACCTTTCTGCCCAAGGCGACGTATCCGACGCGCGTCGGGACGCATTTCAACAGCGCATTCGCAATCACGCTGGCGCTGGAGTATGCGGACGCCTTTGACGATGTTGAGTTGCGCGACAGCCTGGCGGCGAAAGCGAAGAGTTGGTTCCACAACGATGTCGATTGCCAAGCCTGGGAGCCCGGAGGAGATGATTTTCTTTCTGGGGCTCTGATGGAGGCCCAGTGCATGCGGCGAGTCTTCGACCCCACAGAATTTGCCAGCTGGCTCGACGCGTTTCTTCCGCGTCTCGCGGTGAGAGAGCCGGCGACGTTGTTCACGCCAGCTATCGTGAGCGATCGCAGCGACGGCAAGATCGCCCATCTGGACGGATTGAATCTCAGCCGAGCGTGGTGCTGGCGGTCGATCGCGCAGACATGGCCGGAAGGCGATCAGCGTCGCGCAATCGCGCTCGAAGCGGCCCAGACGCATTTGTCCGTCAGTTTGCCGTATGTTGCAGGCGATTACATGGGCGAACACTGGCTGGCGACGTTCGCGCTCCTCGCTCTGCTATGAGCAGACGCACAACGCTCGGTACGCTGTTCATCTCCATCGCGGCTATCGCTGCGGGCTACGCCGGCGCATTCAGCAAGAGCGGCGCTCCGACATGGGCTCCGTGGCTGCTCGCACTCGGAATTCCTGTAGCGCTCGGCGCAATCATGGTTCTTGGTGCGCTCCGCGGTAATAGTGGAATCGGCGCCTTAAGGTTTCCGTTTGCGCTCGTCATCCTGATTCTGGCGATTGGCTTTGGAGCAGCGCTCGCGTTACCGGCAGCCGATGGTCCGGTCAGCAAATTGTGGCTCGGTCTTCCGCCGCGCGCGGCGATAGTGATCTATGGTATCGGCCTGCTGCCGATAATCATCCTGCCCATCGCCTACGCGATGACCTTCGAAGAGATGACGCTTTCCGCCGCCGACCTCGAACGGGTACGGGCCATCGGCCGCGCGAATGAACTGATCGAGCGCGACAACGCGAAGGATCCGAGACGTTCCATATCGAATGACTGACCATCTCCCAGTGGGCACGCTGTTGCAGACCGCCCTGCCGAGTGCGACGCGGCCGGCTGTGATCGCGGTCGGCCTGGCTTATTTCGCTGTCATAATCGGAATCAGTATCTGGGCCGCGCGACGCACGCGTACGGCGAACGATTTCTTCGTCGCAGGGAAGGGAATTGGACTGATCGCACTGACAGTCGCGTCTGTCTCCGTTTCCGTCTCTGGTTTCGCCTTCATCGGCGGCCCAGGTCTGATCTACGCCGTTGGGCTTGGCGCGATGTACATCGTCCTCCCGGCCGCGGTAACGAATGTCATGGGCGCGTGGGTCCTCGCCAAGCGCATGCGCCTGCTCGCCGAGGTCAGGCGGTTGATCACCATTCCTGACGCGATCGGCGCGCGCTACAAATCACGTGTGGCGCAGGGGCTGTCTGCGGTGGCGATCATGGTGGGGATCGTTGGATACATGGCGACCAATGCTTTGGCGATGGGCGTCGTGATCAATGCGATCTTCGGCGTCGGCCTCGG